>Ga0209935_1000986_pt1 | contig 53104 bp, 59 predicted proteins | sample ThiBio_1000_plan_2_FD_183958 | JGI IMG/M metagenome (GOLD analysis project Ga0209935, IMG submission 183958) | Wastewater bioreactor microbial communities from Cape Town, South Africa - Thiocy_cont_1000_plan (SPAdes) | ecosystem: Engineered > Bioreactor > Thiocyanate-remediating >... | reverse complement strand
AGAGGAGTTCGACATCTATTTTGATCGATTTAAAATTTATACTTATAATCTGAATACTTGAGATTTTTTCTCAACTCATGTGTCAAGGATGTCCCCGAACAGTGTCAGGGATGTCCCCGGCTATACAACAGCCCAGCCTACGTCTGTCCTTTTTGTCAGCGAATTAGCTAACCTCTACAATGACAGCAGTTTCATAGACCCCGGATTATGCTGCGCTAACCCAGGCACAAAGCTCAGCTACGTGCCCGACGAACATTTGCTTTTTGACGTCGTTTCTCTTTAGGATCCAAAACCAATGGCCTGTATAGTTCTACCCGGTCACCATCCTGTAAAACCTGTTCCCAAGAAACTTGCTTTGCATAAATACCCACGCACATATCTCGCGTTTCTGGATGAGTATCATAGATTTTGGAGGCATGGAGTGCATCAAGAACGGTTGCTCCGTGTTGAAGATCTAGAGTCATATGAACGACAGCCTTTTCTGCAGTCACGTAAACTAACTCAACTTTAACCATAAATGGCCTTGGCTCTATCGCAAAATGAATCAACCATCTTATCCGTTACTTGTTCAAATACAGGACCAAGCAACATAGAAAACATACGCCCTGCAAATTCAAATTCCAGGTCAAAAGAAACTTTGCATCCATCATCGACTTCATCAAAGCGCCAGAACCCTTCTAAGTGGCTGAAAGGGCCATCAACAAGGCGAATCTCTATCATTTTATTACTTTGAAGTCTGTTGCGTGTAGTAAATGACTTGCTCATACCCGCCGCACCAATAACTAAAGTTGCCTGTACCTCATCTTCATCGCGATGGTGTACTAAGCTTTCTGAGCAATAAGGTAGAAACTCTGCATAACGCTCTACTTCATTCACCAACGAAAACATTTGCTCGCAGCTATAATTAACAGTACGTGACTTTTTCACTATGGGCATTATGCCTCTCCCCGAATTTTATTCTTTAACCAAAGACTCAGATCTTTAATTTCCTCAAAACAAATTGAATGCTCCATAGGATACTTATAATACGAAATGAGGTCATATCCTTTATTCAATAGCCAATCCTTACTTGATTCAGTCCATTGAGGTAATACTAAGGGGTCAAATTGCCCTGCCCCCATGAAAAAAGGTGTACTTTTATCCAGCTTTGCTCTGGTATGTGCTGCTAAGGGTAAATAAGCAGATAAAGCAACCACTCCTGCCAAGCGAGCGGTTGTATGCAGAGCAGTGTGCAATGCCATAGCTCCGCCTTGCGAAAATCCTGCTAAAAAAATCTGATTGTAGGCAAACCCATCGTTTAGCTGTTCATCCATGACTTTACGAATCACTAATTCAGATTGCTCAATACCTTCTTTATCTTCCCTATCAATTAGTTTCATACCTACAATATCATACCAAGCAGGCATAACCATCCCACCATTCAGGGTCACTGGACGCTGGGGGGCATTAATAAACACGTGGCGTAACGCAACATCAGAAACTGTTAGCTGATCGGCTAAGCCCATCATATCGGAAGCATCAGCACCTAGTCCATGCATCCAAATAACGCACGCCTGGGCTGGAGCCTGTGACTCATTTATAAATACATTCAAAACAAATCCCCCACAGACAAAAAAGAGAAATTATCGCTAATGCATTAACACAGTGCAAGTTATACGTTCTCGATATTTTATAGAATCGACACATCAAAAAATAAAACGACACCAATTTGAGCAATTATAAAACAAAAGCACCGCCAAACCTATTTTATTATTAGCCAACATGAATTATAGTGCGCTACTATGGCTTAATTAGCGGCAAAAGCATGATTGAAATTGAAAAAGTAGATTCTAAATCATTTACCCTGACAATGTTGGGGACAGACACATTTTATACGCCTACTTTAAAAAACAAGAAAAAAGTACCGTTACAAGCAGGGGAGAAAATACAAGAGTATTATCCTAAGGGAGAAACTCTAAGTCTTGTTTCTACATTGATTAAAACAGAAAGACCTTTGATTAATAACAAACAACTTGTTCCCTATCAATCAATAGATGTCGCAGTTGTTAATGGGCCTAAGACCGAAGGGACCGATGTTGGCGAAAAAATTGGCATTGGACTTGGGCTTGCTTTAAATGCCATTGTTCGTGGGCAAACAGAACTGAATGATATTGCACACAGCAGAGGTGGGGTTGAATCAATTCTGATAGCCCATGAACTTAATGCGATAAAAGACACCATTAACTCTTGCGAAAATTTCGAACAATTAATCAAAGAGCTAACGCAACAACAAGCAAACAGGAAAAAAGGCCTGCCCTATAATAATACCCCTGACATTATTAAATCGCTGTTAACCCAACTACCGCAATCAGCAACAGACAAACAGTTATGGTTTAATGCTCTAAAAATTAATATTGCCAAGGCGTCAATGAATCTTTTTATTATTGATCCAGTTCCTGGCGACTGCTGGCCTATAACCTGGTACGACCAAAGATTTTATACGCTTCCTCCTATTGTTAAACATGCTGAATTCACCTATTACGAAAATGAACGCTCTGACTGGGGCTTTACACCAATCTATACCGAAGCGTCAACTCCAGAGCAAATAATAGTACGCAGCACCCTGCCTGGACATCATGGCACAGGTTCAGCCGGAACTAATGCATCGCAACAAAATTTTGCCGTTTCTCCTGAGAAAACAAAAGCGACGCATGTGCAAAAATTAATGATTTTCAAATTACTTAAATTTTTGTCATCACATGGAGTCGCCTTTAAAGATGCTCGAGAAATTTTTCATGAGCACACCGCTTTAGGTAGAAAATACATCTCCTTCCTAGAGGAAATGGGAGGCGATGGCTTTGATGTAGCAAAACTTGATTTCCCAACGATATTTCGTAAACTCTATGACAAAATTTATGCCAATAGAGCCGCATACGAAGCATTCAATGCGACGCACTACACATTTATGGGTGTAGCACCACAAAGAAAAATGCTCCGTACTGACCATAAATATGCCCTTTTAACTGAGGCCTTCCCTAAAAACATGGGATATGTGAATGAGGAACACAGTTTATTAATGAAGGAGTATTTCTTCAAAATCCTCCAAGTCGATGCCTATAAAGAGCAAACGATGGTAGAACTCATTCAATCAGCACAAACCGTATTATCTAAAAACATAAAAGCAATTACCAATTTGTCATCATCTCTTGTAGAACATTCAATTGCCCCCGCAGCAATACTTGATAGTGAAAATGCGCGTAAAGATGTTTTGAGTTCATTTGGTACCTTAATTCAAAGAGTAAGCCAACAATATCTTACCGATGACTGGAGTACTGAGGGCAAGCAAAAAGAAAAAGAAGAACTTTTTGCTGCAATCATTGGCATCTTTGCTGAGTTTGAAGAGTTATCAAAAATTGATAATCAAACCATCAAAGAGTTTGTGGCATCACTTATTGCTTTGAGTCTAAAAGGCATAATTCAAACCGTTGCGCAACAGCGTACCAATCTAGAAGAAGAGTTTGAGCGCCTACAAACACCAACTGATACAAACTTACAGTTCTTTTTTAGCAGCCTATTAGCACAGATCAATAAAGATGAAAGTTATACCGGTTCAGAAATAAACCCCGATATTGTCAGGATCTTTGAAAGTCCTGATTTTGCTCAGTTAGCGAATTACCCAATAAGAATAAAAATACAATACATTTGCCAACAACTAAAAGAAAAACTACCTCAAAGCGAAAGTGCAGACAGCCTGGTTTACCAACTGACACAACGATTTGCAGAACATTATGACAGCTCTTTTGAGGAATTTGAAAAACTGTATCGGCAAATCGAAATCTTTACTAATGATACGGCAGCACTAGGTCGACAATTTGTAAGTGAGGAAGCAGTATTCAACAAACATGAACTCTTTCTGCGAAAAAAAGCTGACGCCTTAATCGATGTCGCGGCACAAAAATTTTATCGAGACCGACCGAATGCATTACCTTCGCCCGCAGAAAAAGGAACTTTTCAAGAGTTAGTTGAACGTCACGCCATTAATCAATATGGTGTCGTTGATAGACTCAAACAAGCAAAAAACGCCTTAGAACAAGAAAAGGCGCAATTAGGTACACGCATCCACCAAATGGAACAACAAATAGCCGAGAAAGAGCAGCAAAAAAAACAAACGCTTGCCGCATTAGAAACAGAAAGAGCAAAAAAAACTGAATACCATGCTGCAATGAATGATAACAAAGAAGCAGAGTACTTACTGCTTATTAATAAAAAACTCATTCCATTAACCGAAGAATATTTGGCTTCACTCAGAGCAAAATTGTCCAATAGAGCGCCAGAAGAAGAACAAGATGATGAGATAAAACAAAGGGATGATAAGGTCAAAGCCAAAATCTTAAAAGCGACTAAATTGTACGATATTTTGCAAGATAAAAAGCAAAAACCACACCCTAAAGACCGTTTACGCTCATTTTATACCAAGCTGGATAAGTACGAAGATAAATTCGTAACGCATAATGATCCCGATTGGATACGCTATACCAGAAATACGGTAATTGCCGCAGGAATTCTTTTGAGTTTTATCTTTCCCGGAATAGTTGTACTTGCAATTTATACTCATGTAGGCCTTAGCTCTGTAAAATCATGTTTCTTTTGGCAATCCGCCGGACAAAATGCTGTGGAGTCCTTGAACGAACATAGGCCAGATTTTGCCCTAAGCGATGATGCGAATAGCGAGTCTGCTGAGAATGAACATTTAGCATTTAATGATGCCCTAATCATGTGATTCATTACTGTAGCCCGGGTTAGATATAGTTCATAATCCAGGCTACGTGCAGAAAACAATATCCATGACTTGAATTTTTACATAAATAAATGGATAGTTAGCGTTCTAAAACTTTTAACTACTATTCTAATGAAACAAATTTACTTTTTATTTATGGTTTGTATTGCCATACTCTTAGTAGGTTGTGGGCAAAAAGGTCCACTCTATTTGCCAGAATCAACAAAAAACACCGCAAGTTAGACAGGGCAATTATGAACATTAAATTTACCAAAATGCATGGCTTGGGTAATGATTTCATGGTGATTGATGGAGTGAATCAACAGATTACTCTAAGTCCGCAACAAATAATGACTATGGCTCAACGCAATACCGGCATTGGCTTCGACCAATGCTTGTTGATTGAATCAAGTGTGCAGGATGGTATTGACTTTAATTATCGGATTTTTAATGCCGATGGCCAGGAAGTAGGCCAATGTGGTAATGGAGCACGCTGTCTTGCCTTATTTGCAAAATACTATGGATTAACTGATAAAAATCACTTAACCGTGGCCACTCACACGACACAAATGAGTTTACACATCAACGCAGACTCTAGTGTTAGTGTCGATATGGGAATTCCCCGATTATCCCCATCTGATATCCCATTCATAGCAGAGCAGCAATCTGTTGAATACTCCTTAGAACTTCAACAAAACAAAACGGTTCACTTCAATGCATTAAGCGTGGGCAATCCACATGCAGTATTAGTGGTAGAAGATATAGATAAAGCACCGGTTCATACTTTAGGAAGCGAAATCAGTGTACATCCACGTTTTCCCGCGCAAGTAAATGTTGGCTTCATGCAAATTGTGACTCCAAACCATATCAAATTACGAGTCTATGAACGTGGCTGCGGAGAAACTCAAGCATGTGGAAGTGGTGCTGTTGCAGCAGCTGCTATTGGACGTTTATATCATCAATTGGACAAACAAATAAAAGTGACATTACCTGGTGGTGATTTATTTATTGATTGGCCAGCATTTAATGAATCGCTTATCCTGACTGGCCCCGCTGTTTTTGTTTATGAGGGCATCTTGTTTTAAGCACGGTTCAACCCCTATCCCTATGCAAAATTAACACAAGTATTGAATTTTCTTTACAAAGAGTTATCCTGAAAGAACGCCTCACACTCGCACCGCTCCAAATTTACACTAGACTTTTTTCGAAATTCACTGTGGCTAAGTGCGAAAAAAATGGAGCCTAGACTAAAATATACCCCCAAGTACATGAGGACTAGGTACCGTTTTAATGAAGAGTTCGCCGCTACAGTCGTGTTTCGAAAGAAGTCCATTAGGGAATTGGTGCTTGGCTAAAAGGAGAGAGTGCTATGACAGGAAGCAAAATACAAAGTTTTGAGTTATTCAAAGCGGCTATGGGAAACCAAGAGTATTTAACGGAAATCAATAAGGATATAGTAAGTCAGACGCAATTCTTAGTCACTCTTGAAGAAGGGAAATTAACAATCCCCAATATTCTTGACGCCATTCAAATCGTTAAAAACCTACAAGTAAAATCGCTCTTAATAATTTACTTATTAAGTAAAAAAGAATACTTGTCGTGCTTAAAAGGTGAATCATTATTAAATAGGTTAACCCAGCAAGATCATCATATCCCTTCGCGTCTTAACGCCCTAGTGTACCAATTAGACTTAAAAGTCCTCTCAAATCCATTAATAGGTAAATTAGAACCTGAGGCAGCAGTAAGTATTCTTTGCTCAGTTCCTCATTTTCATCAACTAACTAAAGCTCAAGTAGCGGCCCTGATTGAGCGATGCCCTCTCTATGACCGACACAATGTGATTGCTTATTGGATGAATCATTTTGCGTCAATGCCCAATGCTCATTATATCTTGGCTCATTTTATGGACATTGCAACACCCAATGTGATTGATGTATTAGGGAAAATGGAGCCAACTCGAAAAGAAGCTGCTGTTGTTAGTATCATTGAGAACTTAGGACTATTTCATAACATTCCGAATAAATTTCTCGAGCATGCGGGCAAAGAATCTCATTTGCTGTTGGCAATACGTCTTTATCTAAATGGTCATTATAATAAGGCCTATGCATCTTATATTAATCAATTAACTAAAAAATTATTGGATAAAAATCATTCCTTTTCATTAGCATCAATAGAACTCCTTTTTTTCTTGAATGATAAACTCGCATTTAAGGAGTTGGCCGCGAGAACGGCTTACTTAACCAATCGCTATTTAAGAAATAATGCATTAAAAGGAGATACATCATTATTTTATCAAAATAAGCGGCTCACTATTCAAAGAATGCTACAAGATATTCATTTAAATCTCCCTCTTCCTGGAACGCTAAAAGAACAAAGACAATCAGTGAATTCTAATGAAAGCTCTTTTATAGATGAGTTGATTAAACATGATAAAACAATTAATTGTTTTGAGTATTTTTTAATACATTATAGAGGCAGTCCGGCACCAATCCTTACATTGCTTGATGACTACATGGGCTATTATGAGCGTTCCGTAAATATCCTCATTCGCAACAAAGCAATACACCACCTTGGATTCATGTTAAAACGTTCAGAAGTAGACGGCACAGTAAAAGAAGCGATTTTTTCCGCATTATTAGCTCATCCTGCTTTTTTTGATGAGCAGATTAGTTATCAATTGTTTGTATTTGATGCAAAGAGAGTTATTCGCCATTTTGGCCTCCGAGGAGGAAAAGAAAATTATCAACGCGTTATCAATTTGTGTACCTTCGCACTAAAAAACCTTCATCCTGAAAAAAATCAAGAAATCATTCAAGTGGCGCATAAAGCGCTTAAGGAAGCACAACTTGAATTAAATTTTGCCAATGAACAAGGATTTTTTTCTGTTTTCATTAAATGGATTAAACGTTGTTGGATTTATGGATGGACCGGCTTTTTTAAACCTAACGCGCCCGAGTACATTGCCCCTGAATCATTAGCCCTGGTAGAAAACGATGAACCATCATCTTCAAAACAGACAAAAAGTTCCGGGCCAGTTCAAGAATCAGAACACGATCTGCTGGATTTGTTAAATAAAATGACCCTTCCCCTAACGCATGAAAAACTTGAGGAGATTATTAAAGCATTCGACAAATTCTCGTTACAGACAATTCCTAAAGATGAGTTCATTACACGACAAAAACTTCACCGGTTATATCATTATGCAATCAAGCATAGAGAAGAAAATGAACAAATTTACCATTGGTTAAAAGACAACCAAAACCCATTCATTGTGAATCAATTCCGTCTTTTAGAGCTGATGTTAAAAGAAAAATCTCGTGGTGAGATTGATTCATTGCTGGTACAGGTTGGGGAAGATTCCGATCAATTGCAATATGTTTCTGACGAGCTGGATAATCTCATGCCAGAACTTATAGTCACTCCCAGTAAAGAGCCTTCAAACAGCTCAGAAACAAGTGATTTTGTAGCAAGCGCAGGCAAAATGCTCTCCAAATATACATGCGAAGCAACTGTATATGCACAAAGCGCGTTGAGTTGGGCTGAGGGTTTTTTTACCAAAATGAAACAGCCCACACAAGAGGAGGAGGAAGAACCCTTTGAAGTGGAACATAATGCATCTTTTCAAAAGATAATAAACAGCAAAGGAACGATTACAACTTGAGTTTCCAGCGCTTATGCATCCAATTCCATTGTTCTGGATGGGCTAAAATAATACGCTCTAATGCTTGGTTATAAGCAAGCGTATTATAATAAAGAGACTCTTGAGCATTTTCATAGTCTTTCCATGGAATAGGCTCATAAAACTCTAAAACATGCTTTCCATTTGGCAATCTATATCCTGCAGCTGGAATTACAGGAACTCCCGTATAACGAGACAACGTTGCCAGGCTACGGTAAGTTCCTGCTTTCACCCCAAAAAACTCTACGGCAATCCCGTCACGGTTAACCAATGAGGCATGTTGATCAAGAACAAAAATAACGGCGTGATTTTTTTCCAGAGCAGCACAAACCTTATCCAAAGAGTTTTTTTTAGGGATAACATTCAAGCCAACTTGGTAGTACTGCTTGAATAAACTGCGCTCAATAAATTTAATTGACAAAGTCCGACGAATAAAATGAAACTGCCCTTGAAATTCTTGAAAATTTAAAACACCACCAATTGGTGCCACTTCCCAATTGCCAAAATGCCCTGTTAAAACTAAAACTCCTTTTTGTTGCGCCACAACCGACAACATGTTTTCATGGCCTCGCACCTCGACCATATTGCGTAAATTCTCTTCAGACATAAAACGCAGTTGCATTGCTTCTTTAAAGGATTTAAGTAAATGTGAGTAATATGAGATAGCAAGTCGTTTTTTTTGTGCACCATTCAGTTGCTCACCAAAAACACGATCAATATTTGCCATAACAACTTGTCGCTTATAGGGCAAAAATTTATGTACGAATCGCCCAAACATGCTTATTGGCAATTCATTAATTTTTCGTTCTAATTCAGTCACAAGCTTTGATCACTAAACACGCATTCATACTGGCAAATCCTCGATTGATCGTCAATGCATAAGGGCCTCTTTTTAAAGGTTGATGCTCCGCACTTACGGATAAACCTTTACAACCGGATGCTATATTTTGCAAATTCGCTATCCCAGGTACGCACTTAGATGAAAGTGCATAAGTTGTCATTACTGTGTCAATCAACCCGGAAGCACATATAGAATGCCCTACAGACCATTTAAATGCAGTGACAGGGATTTCCTGTTCAGGAAAAACATTTTGTATTGCCTGAGACTCACTATAGTCCGATTTACTATTACCATTGCCATGAGTCACAATAAAACCTAAATCATTAGGATTTACTTCTACACATTCCAAAGTACGTTGCATCAACTCAGCAAGTTGTTGGCCGCTGGCATCCAGAGAAAATAAGCCTTCAGCTTCAGTGCTTGATAAGCCACCAAGAATCTCACCATAGCACGTTGCTGAGCGCGCACGCATGCTGGCTTCACTTTCCAACACCAAAGCAGCGGCACCATCAGCTAAAATTGTGCCATTATGCGCTGCATCAAAAGGTTTTAAATGTTGATTACTTAATACCCCTAATTGCTCGTAGTAAAATAACGCTTGCGGTTCAACAGCTGCATCATAGGCAACAACTACCGCTCGCTCTGCCTGACCACTACGAATCGCATGGTATGCTTCCAATAATGCTTGTGTTCCACCTACAGCATGATTCGTTACATTATGATTTGGGCCTTTAAACTCATAAGTTATCCCAGTGTATGCAAGAACATTATTTGGCAATATACGTAACAACCACATCGGATGGACTGTTTCAAATAGGTGTTGCGCAAATTGCTGCATATCACCTTGAGTTTTGGCCAACAAAGGCAAAAAATCATATTGTTGAAAATATTTATTTCCTGGTGATCCTACAAAAACAGCAGTTTGCTCATTAAATAAACTAGAGTCGTCAAGCGTATCGCGATAGGCAATCATTTGGCTGTGCTCAATTGCCTGTACTGCAGCATGAATTCCCATCACGTCTTGTCGTGAAATAACTTTCATCAATTTGCGATCTGGTAGCATTTTTGCTGGACTAAATTCTTTTAACTCGCCGCCCAAGCGATACTGCCATTGCGATACATCCCATTGCGTTATTTCACCAATTCCACTCTGGCCAGAAAGAATCGCATCCCACGTTGCATCTGCAGTAGCGCCTGATGCAGTTAATGCGCTTCGCCCTGTAATAAATACTCTGTTGCTTTGACTCATAGCCCGGCTCCTTCAAACTCAGGATGCTTAAATAACAAGCAACTATTGGAGCCGCCAAATCCAAAAGAATTGGAAAGCACCACTCCTAAAGAGCGCTCGCGTGGTCCATCAACTACATAATCTAAATCACATTCTGGATCTGGAGTAGTTAAATTGGCTGTCTTGGGTATCTGTGCCTGCTCTATGGATTTAACTGATAATACAGCCTCAAGTGCTCCTGCCGCGGAAATCAAATGTCCGGTTTGACTTTTAGTCGCACTGACCGGCAAGTTTGCGACAGATTCGCCAAAAACTGCTTTAATTGCATTCGTTTCACTTAAGTCATTCATTTTAGTTGAGGTGCCATGTGCATTAATATAATCCACATCTGAAGCTTGGACTCCTGCATCTTGGAGAGCTCGTTCAATTGCCTGAATGGCACCATCACCATTTGGATGGGAATCAGTAATTCGATAAGAACTTAATGAATTACCTTCACCAGCTAATTCTGCATAAATACGCGCACCTCGAGCTTTGGCCTTATCCCATTCTTCTAGGATTAAAAAAGCAGCACCTTCACCTAAAACAAAACCATTCCGTGTTGCATCAAAAGGTCTGCTCGCTGTTTCGGGGGTACTGTTATAAGTAGATAAGGCGCCTAATAAGCAAAAGCTGGATAATCCCAACGGATTAATCATTGAATCAAAGCCTCCAGCCAGCATAAAATCCGCCTCTCCGCGACGAATTACTTGCATCGCGAGTCCTAAAGCCTGTCCACCTGATGCACAAGCGGTGTGGACGGAGGATGCATATCCTCTAATGTTAAATTGTTGAATCAATAAAGACAGACCAGAGTTTGTAGTTGTTTTACCAAAATCAGATAATTTATAAAATTCTTGTGTACTAGCCTGCAAACGTTCCCAATCTGCTTCACCATTTTGAGCACACGTTTGTTGAAATCGAGATAGATAGTCAAACTCAGAGGTCATCATACCGCTTCCGGTAACAACGCCCCACTGAGTCGCAGTTTGCTCCGTAGGCACGATGCCTGCATCATCAAAAGCTTGTTGGGCAGCTTCAAGTGCATATCGCGTAAAATTGACAGAAAAACGACTGCGTTTTGTGGTTAATTTAGGCGCAAGCGAAAAATTTTTCACCTCAGCTGCAATATAAGTTGGAAACGCACTGGCATCAAATTGCTTGATTTCAGCAATACCTGAACGTCCTTCCAATAAATTGGACCATATAGACTGAACGTCAAGCCCTAAAGGAGAAACGGCTCCCATACCTGTAATCGCAACTCGTCTTTTTTTCACTTTTATTTACCTCTGGGAATAAGCACTACATCCACAACACAAACACGTTTACCTGCAACCTCACTACGATAAGCTAGGATCAACTCGTCTTCCGTTTGCTTTTTGACGGTTACAGAACACTCAAGAATGTCGCCTGGATAGACAAACTCTTTCATTTTTATTTTGCGAAATTCGCTCACTTTATAATCGACTGGGTAGCCTGCACGTCGAATAAATTCCTTCGCCAAATTTAATTTACATTCCAATAATACCGTCAATGGTAATACCGGTTTTTTGGGAAAATGATCCGCAAAATAAAGGGCTGCACGTGATATTCTTTTTTCAGCAGTTAAACTAACTCCTGGTTCACTGGAGCAAATTCTGTCGAAGGTCATGGGCACTACCGGCAATTCCGAGCTCATAATCAAATCGTCATTCAATATTGGTGCACTCTTCTGACTCACAGCAAGCCAATCACCAGGACGATTAATTTCGGAAAATTGCTGTTTCACTTCATCTAAATCAATAAAATCATCCATAGGTAACAATGGACCTAAGGCGCCTTCAAGACTGAAGACACGCTCATTACCTACTCTCGCTTCACTATAGTATTGCATTACTGAATGATCTAAGTGCTCAATAAATGACTCAAGCAATAAAGTCTCACCTACATATGCTGGACGATGCAGGGCGGCACAGGCAACAATCCCGGCTACAGGTCTGTAGGCAAACTCTTGAAGCGCCATCACATTCCACGCAGCCAGTTGGCCTAGTGTTTCACCGATTAACGAAGGGATGAAGCAGGGCCGTCCCTGTTCATCAACTGTGAGGTATGTATCATTCGGGGTAATATGTTTAATTCCCCGGACCACCTGACCAGGAGATGACTCCACGATACGATCAACGAATAAAAATCTCATCAGTATTTATTTAGCCCTATTAACTTGATTTTAAATAACACCTAAATTAAGCCACAGATCCAGCAGTTTGTTGTTCTTTAACCGCAGCAACAACTAACTTGCAAAATGTTTCAATGGTAAATAGCATAGGTATTTCATTGACTTTCATATTCGGCTTGAACTGTTCTGCAGGAATTTCACTCAAATAATTTTGCAATGCCTGCAAACCTCTTTCGGTAATAACGCCACCTTTCTCAAATTCATCTTCTGCCAAATCACCTCGTGCATTTTTTTCTAATTGACCACGGGGAATTTTAATTTTGAATTCTTTTTCTAATTGGAATACCAAATCAAGAAAATCAATAGATTCTGCGCCTAGATCTGCTATCAAACGACTGTTAAGAGATACTTCTTCTACATCAATCACTAGCACATCAGCAACAATTTCCCTAACTTTAGGATAAACGTCTGCTACATTCATATTTTTTCCTCAGAGATAGCTAATTTACAAAGCCCGAAATTATATCATATATTTTTTTAAAGGCATAAAATTAAGAATGACAAGGTATTAACCCACCTGACTGTACCCTGCATCAACAAATAAAGTATGCCCATTAATCATGGCTGCTTCCGGCAAGCACAAGAGATAAATAGCATTGGCCACATCTTGAGTTGTCAATGGCCTATCAGCCAAAGAGTGGGCCTGATATTCATCAAGTAGCTGTTCCCTGTTAGGAAAATGTTTCAATGCATCGGTATCAACTACTCCAGCAGAAACAGTATTCACAGTAATTCCATCGACAGCCAACTCAAGACTCAAAGAACGGACTAAAGCTTCAAGAGCAGCCTTAGACGCGCCAATAAATGCATAGTTAGGAATCGCTCGAGATGCACCAAGGCTTGATAAGGCAACAATTCGGCTCCCTTTAGGCATCGATGAGCGCGCCTCTGTAGCCAAATGATTTAATGCCAAAGCATTTGTTTCTAAGCACCAGCGCCAATGTTTTGTTGACATCTTAAGTGCTGATTTTAAAACACCGCTTGCAGCATTACTAATTAAGAAATCAAGTCGGTTAAAATGCTCACGAAATTGCACAAACATTTCTTTTACCGACTGATGGTCGGCTACATTAGCTTGTAACGCAATCGCTTTGCGCCCCATAGCATGGATTTCTTCAACCAAAGTTTGAGCTTCATCAGAACTGTTGTAATAAACGATGGCAATATCACTTCCTGACTGAGCTAACTTTAATGCAGTCGCCTTACCGATACCTCGAGCACCGCCAGTAATTAATCCAACTTTACCTGCGAAAACCAAACTCATGAAATATTCCTCATTAACTTCATTTATTAAAAACTGTTGATACAATACGATAGTGACAACTCATGCGACACATGGAGCATAATAGCCTACTAGTACTTCTAAACTCAGAAGCATAAGTTGACATTTATTGACCAACAATTACAAAAAACTACATTTTCATTTTTATTGAGCAATAAAGCAATGTTTCATGCATTAAATTTTTAAATATCTTGTTTCTAGATGGCTAACTTTGTACTATCGGCACACAATAAAGATAAACATATATTAATGAATGAAGCATTCTTGGTCTAAAACTGTCTTTCCTATAGCCGCGATTTTTTCTTTCCGCATGTTAGGTTTGTTTTTGCTCATACCCGTATTTAGTATTTATGCAGAAAATTTACAAAACGCAACACCTGCACTAGTAGGGCTTGCTCTAGGAATTTATGGTCTTGCTCAAGGCCTCCTGCAAATGCCTTTTGGTATGCTTTCTGATAAGGTAGGAAGAAAACCCATGATAGCCATAGGGTTACTCCTTTTTGCTTTGGGTAGTTTACTTGGTGCTCTAACCAACTCTATTTATGGGATGATACTTGCAAGATCCTTGCAAGGCACTGGCGCAATTGGTAGTGTTTTAATCGCCTTGCTTGCAGATTTAACCCCTGAGGATCAACGTACTAAATCGATGGCGGTCATTGGCATGACTATAGGGACATCTTTTAGTCTTGCGATGGTTGTTAGTCCAGCCCTTACCCATCATTTTGGCCTATCTGGTATTTTTTACCTAACGACTCTATTAGCAATAGCTGGGATTATCTTGCTTTATTTGGTAATTCCCAAGCCTGTAAATGAACGTTTTCACATTGATAGTGAAACAAATCCTGCTTTATTGAAGAATGTTATTTCTAACGTCCAACTACAACTTCTTAATATCGGTATTTTCTGCCAGCATTTTATTCTCACCGCAACATTTTTTGCTATTCCTTTCATCCTAAAAAAACAAGTGGAACAAGGACATTTATCGCAACAGTGGCATTTTTATCTACCACTGATGATCATTTCATTTATTCTCATGATCCCATTCATTATTCTTGCCGAAAAGAAAAAGCGCATGAAAGGCGTATTTCTTTCATCAGTGCTTATCATGGCAATGGCACAATTATTATTAGCTTATACCTCACAACATTGGGTGAGTCTGTGTGTTCTCATGTTAATTTATTTTGTTGCGTTTAATATTCTAGAGGCGGCATTACCCTCTCTAGTATCTAAACAGGCAAATCCTCACAGTAAGGGGACGGCTATGGGGATTTATTCAACCAGCCAATTTTTAGGCCTTTTTATTGGTGGGGCACTCGCAGGTGTATTGTATCAATGGAATAGCAGCCAGGGTATTTTTGTTACTAATGCAATCATTGGTATTATATGGTTGCTTGTTTCATTTTCAATGAAATCGCAAGCCTCCTTTTCAACACTTGTTTTACCTGCCCCTTGGGCCGAAAAAAATGAGCCGATCATCAACAAATTATTGAATATTAAAGGGGTGATTGAAGTTGCATTTGCAGAAGATGAACGAGTAATTTATTTGCGTGTTGATAGGGAACGTTATCTTGCAGGCAGTGCGGAAAAAATTATTCATCATGGATAACCGTTAATCAAGGAGGCAGTAAATGAAAATTTCTTTGAAACATCAAACGACCGAACACAGTAATGCTCCATCCTGTAAAGTCAGTGAGCATCATCTGAATGATCCAATGATGGATTGTGCTATTGCAAAAATATCAGGCCGATATCCTGAAACGCGACGAGTAGTGAATTTACAATGCAATGAATTAGTTTATGTGTTCCAAGGCGAAGGCAAGGTCGTCGTCAATCATATGGAACATAAATTATCCGCTGGCGATGCAGTATTGATTGAAGCAGGTGAAAAATACTATTGGGAAGGCGATATGCAACTGTTTATTTCTTGCCGTCCGGCGTGGAGTATGGAGCAACATCAATTGGTTGATTAGTCTACATACTACTCGTAGCCTGGTTGAAACGAAGTGTAACCCGGGGTTTTTCTTGCAAAAAACCCGGCTACTCGACTGATATTATCGGCAATACCCAGTAAGTTACTGACGAACCAAGCGCAAATTTTTACCAACAAATGAGCTCTTCTCCGTAGAACGGTATGGATTGATATCTAATCCACCTCGGCGTGTATACCGGCCATATACGGTTAGTTGTTCTGGTTGGCAATAATTCATAATATCGACAAAAATTCGTTCAATACATTGCTCGTGAAATTCATTATGATTACGAAATGAAACAAGATATTTTAATAAACCTTCCCGATTAATTTTTTTACCTTTGTAAGCAATTTGCACGCTTCCCCAATCAGGCTGATTTGTCACCAGACAATTAGATTTCAACAGATTTGAATATAATGATTCTTCTACAAGCTCCTCGCTTACAAAAAGAAATGAAGGTTCTACATGATAAATTGAGCATTCTATATCAAGGTCGTCAAGCAAATCTCCCGCAAATGACGGTTGTATTGCAAACTGATTGGTAGAGTCTAAAAGATGTATGTTAACCCAAACTTCTGCACCAACACGCTCTTGTAAATCTCTTTTAATTGTATTTTCTAACTCACTCACACTGTGAATTCGCGTATTGTTAAATGAATTAAAATAAAGTTTTAACGATTTTGATTCAATTAAATTAGGTGAGTTACACTCATAAAACAACTCAGCAATCGCAACCATGGGTTTGCCTTTCGCATTAAGCCAAGAAACTTCATAATGATTCCAACAATCAAAGCCATAAAAAGGCAATTTTGATGGGTCCACACCAATTTCTTGTCGCTTCCCCGCCCTGGGGATAGGATATAATCGATTGGGATTATACGTATCATCGTAAGCAGATTTCTTACCTAATTCCGACTGCTCCGCTTCAGCTTGATATTTTTGCAAAACTTGATCATTCATTGTATTGAGCTCCAATATTTCTATTATTTTTGCAGTACTTTTCCAATTCACAGATTGATTCATTTCCAGTTGACTGGAAATATACGTAAGAAGAGATGCCGCCTCATTAATTCGCGCTGCTTTTTCAGTCAATTCGCGTGCTTGTATGCCAACGGAAGCCGCTACATCAAAACCTGGACTTTCTATAATCTTCTTTATAGTCGACAAAGAAAATCCCAAAAATTTTAGCGTGGTGATCTGCTGCAATCGAATTAAATCCCTTTCACAATAAAGTCGATAGCCACTGTCTGAACGCTTCGTAGGTTTTAATAAGCCAATTTCATCATAATATTGTAATGACCTAATTGTTAATGAAGTCATTTGGCTAATCTCTTTAATTTGGTAATATTTCATTCAACCCTCTCCTGTACATTGATTTTAAACTATCACGTAACGTGAGAGTCAAGAGAATATGCAATAAAATACACCAAAGGGATAATAAATTATGTCTAAGAAAGATTTAAGTTGGTTAAAATATCTTGCTGAAATTCAAGCAATCGCACAAAATGGACTGACCTATTCAAATAATGAGTTTGATAAAGAACGTTATTTAAGACTTCGCGAAATTGCCTCTGAATTTATGGCGAATTATTCAGACACGCCACTTGCTGAGATAAAACAGATTTTTTCATTAGAAGCAGGATATGCCACACCTAAAGTTGATGTTCGAGCGTTTATTTTAAAGGATAACAAGCTCTTATTGGTTAAGGAGCGTGCCGATGAATTGTGGACTCTACCTGGTGGTTGGGCAGAAACAAACGAGTCGGCCGCCGAATCCGTAATTAGGGAAACTAAGGAAGAAAGTGGATTTGATGTTTCTGTAATTAGGCTGCTCGCTCTATGGGACAAACAGAAGCATGATCATCCATTACAATGGCCTCATACCTATAAATGCTTTTTTCATTGTGAAATTATCTCTGGTGTGGCCAAGGAAAATCTAGAAATTTCTGCGATTGATTTTTTTGATTTAGCACATTTACCACCTCTTTCAACACCAAGAGTCACACAAAAGCAAATTGCGCGCTTATATGAACTTGTTAATAGTTCTGATAAAACTCTTTTTGACTGAGCATGTACTTGACGCAGTACTTACGTCATACTTGGCCGTTACCAACGAAAAGGAAATCGATGGAACAGCAGTGCAAGGGCTATATAAATTAGGTATACTCTTTTCTAACTTTCGCATACAGGAGATCAAAAAATGGCACGTGGTATAAATAAAGTCATCTTAATTGGCAATGTCGGTGTCGACCCTGACGTACGCTATTTACCAAATGGTAATGCTGTAACTACTCTCTCAATAGCAACCAGTGAATCATGGAAAGATAAAGTAACTGGTGAAAAGCAAGATCGTACAGAATGGCATCGCGTGGTGTGCTTTAATCGCTTGGGTGAAATTGCCGGTGAATATGTACGTAAAGGTTCTAAGCTTTATGTAGAAGGCAGCTTAAGAACCAGAAAATGGCAGGATCAACAAGGCCAAGACCGATATACCACTGAAATTGTTGCCAATGACATTCAAATGTTAGACAGCAAAGGGACTGCTTCATCCGGTTTTGATGAGATGCCACAAACCCAATTTTCGCCAAGCAATCAAAGTGCTCCAAGACAACAACCGACTCAAGTGCCACAAGATGCTTTTGATCAATTAGATGATGATGTCCCATTCTAATTTCAACTGAATAGTAGTCCTTACTTCTTACTTTATTGCCCTTACTAATAAGGGCTTTTTTTCATAACGAGTTGTTTTTTCTACTGCGGTGTAAATGCCGTGAAGCAAAACCTGGAGATACTGTATATCGAGGGCAACGCGAATGCTACTTCGCTACCCAAACTACCGACTCCACATTATCATTATTAATTGTGAACTGATATTTTATATACTTGATCATGAAGCAATATTTTCATTCATTAATCCAATTGAGGTTTGTATGGATACAATTAATTTAGTTGAGAAATTCAAACTTTTAGCGAGTATTGGTCACCACGTATTGTTGGAGAGCTTAATGGTCAATATGTCAAACTTGCAAAATTCAAGGGAGAGTTCATCTGGCATAGCCATGCTAATGAAGATGAATTATTTCTAGTTGTGAAGGGCATTCTAAACATTGAGTTCAGGCATAAAAAAATCACCTTAAATGAAGATGAATTTTATATTGTACCAAAAGGCGTAGAACATAAACCGGTTGCACACGAAGAGGTACATGTCCTCCTGTTAGAACCAAAATCTACAGAGCAGACAGGTGGTATTGCGAGTGATTTACTTGTAGAACAGCCGTGGATTTAATTTGTTGATAAAAACAAATAAATCGCTAGTTTAGACCTCATATTTTTTTCAGTAGTGGTAGAATTGAGTTTGTATCAAGTTCCTTTTGATGCATGCTACAGCAAGCACCATCACTTCAATGAAGGAGAAAGTCCCTCATGCTAAAAGTTGGACTAACATCCTAAAAATTCAAGAATTTATTTATATGATTTAGCATTATTTACAGTCAATATAGGCATTTAATGATCGAAAAATACAGCTTTTTTCCTTATCTCAAAAAGCAAAAGTACGTCGTTATATTTAATTATATTCATTATGATGGCATAGGTGATTTTAATCATCTTCTTGATTTTGCAAAAGAATTTTCTCCGCAGGCTGAAAAATTGGGGATAAAAATCATTCTTCTTGTTGTAAGTACTGCACATAGGGAAAAATTAGTAAAACAACGCCTACAAACTATATTACCAGCACTAAAAGCCCATGTCCTGGAGTTGGGGGAAAGCTCAGGAGATAAGGCAATTCAGGAGTTTTCCAATTTCATTCAAAACAACCTCGAATTAAAGAGCGAATTAAGTACCACTTGCAGCATTTTTCAAATCTCCACATCTATGGCCAAAGCACAAAAAGATGCTATATTGAGCTTTTGCCCATCCGAAATACCCGTCATCACTATCCCCGAAATCACAGGGTTACGTACCTCTGCCTTAAATCTGCCGCTTAGTCATATTGATCCGAGAGATGAAATGACTCAGATAGATTTAAAAACCCAAAATATTAATACACGATATCTTGGACTGCAAAAGGTTCCTTATCAGTATGGGTTGAAAATTAGGAGCCACTGTCTTCTAAGTTTGATGGCATTGGAAAATAGAAATTTTTTCAAGCATGTAACAGGTCTAAACGATTCCGCAACAATCACTCCAGAAGACATATCAAAAATGTTAGCTAAAACGCAGTTAGTCCCTGCTTACCTACAAGACTGGGATAGTATCAATCGATTTCTATCTTTTTGTATTCAGAGATTTCAAATATCTAATCAGGAGCACTTGGTAATCTATTTAAATAATATTAGACACAATAATCGAACTGGTGTCTTTAGTGTAGTTCCTCATATTCTACTCGACGCCGAAGAAATTCTATTTCTAGAAGAGAATCAATTTGATGATTTAATCATCAAACGAAAAAACAAACAGTATTTGCCATTTATGGAAGAACAGCTAATATTCGGCTCCTTATTCTTATTCGCAAGAAACTCAAATATTTCTGCTATAGAAATTAATGTAAATGGCAATATTCGTAGAATTAACTACAGTCCCACAACGATTTGCAATCCACCAAAGGTTGTTTCCATTTTAACCGATTTTAATTTGAATGATACTGATTACGATCTCCTGATAGAAAACGCGTCCGACATAGTTGGAGTCTCAGGTGATAATACCATTGAAAAAGCGCTCTCATACAATAAACTACCCTTTTTGCAACCCAACAACAAAGAAAACTTTGAATCGGTCATGAGGTTGCTCGGTCACTTAGCCAAGCTCTATTTACCGATTGACACACCAAATCTGCATAAAGACTTTGAAGCATTTTTTTGTAATAAAATGATGCGATTAGATAAACCTGAGTGTTTTACCAATTTACTAGAGATCGACATTCGATCACTTTATAAGGTATGGCCAACAGTGGTTGAAGGTGTACGCCAGAATTACAATATCTTTAATCAAATTCATGCCATCTTTTATGAACCACTTCTTCACTACAGTGCTCAAACAGGCGATATCGCCTTGTTGCATTTAATTCATAATCATTTTGAAGATATCAATTTTAATATTCCTAATAAACAGGATGAAACGGCATTAACAATTGCTGAAAAAAATAACCACAGATTGTTTATTAAGGAGTTGCAATCTCTTATGCAAAAAAAGGAAGAATCAAAAGATCTTAGAATAAGCAATAAAAACTGTTTATCCAATAACGTTGGTTAAATTATATTAAGCAACTAAAAATTGATTCATTAGACAACGTTAAGCATTAATGCAATGAGGTCTTTATTTTGAATACAGGATAAACATGTCGACTCAATGATTATTCTATGTAGGGATCCGTCATTAAATTCCCCAAACCTAAAGAAAATCACCTTGAGGGGACTCAATGTACTTAAAAAAAACCCGCATAATGCGGGTTTCTTTAATTAATGCGAATACTAAATTTATTCTTCAGCTTCGTCACTAACAGCAGGTCTGTCTAAGAGCTCTACAATGGCCATAGGAGCATTATCACCCTCTCTAAAACCACATTTGATGATACGTACATAACCACCAGGACGCTCCACAAAACGTGGACCTAAATCAGTAAATAATTTACCAACAGCAGACTTAGATCTTAAAATATCAAATGCATGACGACGTGAAGCAACTGAGTCAACTTTTGATACAGTAATTAAAGGTTCAATATAACGTCGCAAATCTTTAGCCTTAGGCAGAGTTGTTTTGATCAACTCATGCTCGATTAAAGAATTACACATGTTTGCAAACATAGCCTTTCTATGGCTACTTGTACGGCCAAAACTTCGACCTGAATTACGGTGACGCATAACCAAAACTCCTAAACTTTATTCGCCAAGATTCGCTGGCGGCCAATTCTCAAGTTTCATACCTAGCGATAATGAACGTGACGCTAAAACATCCTTAATTTCAGTTAAAGATTTCTTACCTAAATTAGGAGTTTTTAAGAGTTCATTTTCAGTTCTTTGTACTAAATCGCCAATATAATGAATATTTTCTGCTTTCAAACAATTTGCAGATCGAACAGTTAATTCTAAATCATCGACAGAACGTAATAGAATAGGATCAAAATCGTTGCGTTCTTTATTATCAGATCGAGACTCTTCAAATTTCATGTCTACAAAAGCATGCAGTTGTCTTTGAAGAATACTAGCAGAAATCCGTATTGATTCTTCAGCATCAATAGTTCCGTTAGTTTCTAACTCAATAGTTAACTTATCAAGGTCAGTTCGATTTTCTACACGAGCACTGTCAACATAATAAGCCACTTTTTTAACTGGAGAGAAACTATTATCAATTTTTAGCTTACCAACTGATTTTCTTTCTACTTCATCATCGAAATGTCTAACGAATGAATCAGTACTGTGGAAACCAATCCCTCGTTCAACTTTTAATGTCATATTTAATTTGCCTTTTTCATTCAAATTAGCAATGACCAGCTCTGGATTAACAATTTCTAATCCATGAGTCAGTTGAATATCACCAGCCGTAACTTGACAAGGACCTTGCTTGTTTAATGTTACAAGAGCTTCTTCACCGACTGTCATTTTTGTCGCAACTAACTTCAGGTTCAGTAAAATGTCTACGACATCTTCCTGTACACCTTCAATTGTGCTGTACTCATGCAAAACACCATCGATTGAAACTTCAGTAATCGCACTTCCAGGCATTGATGATAGTAAAATACGTCTCAAAGCATTGCCGAGAGTATGACCAAAGCCACGCTCCAAAGGCTCTAAAACTATTCTAGCTTTATAGGGCGATTCAGCCTGGACCTTAAGAACATTAGGTGTCAACATTTCATTGATTTCAGTATACATTCAGCTATTTCTCCGAGCTTACTTAGAGTAAAGTTCTACAACCAAGTTTACGTTGTAGTCTGAAGATAAGTCAGTTAACGTTGGTGCTGTAGAGAATGTTCCCTTAAAAGAAGAATTATCTACAGTAATCCAATCACAAGCAGCTCTTTGTTCTGATAAAGCTAAAGCAGCCTGAATACGACCTTGAGCTTTTGCTCTTTGACGAACAGACACAACATCACCTGGTTTAACAAGTAACGATGGAACGTTAACTACTTTATCATTAACAAGTATCGCTTTATGCGTAACTAATTGACGCGCTTCAGCACGTGTACTTGCAAATCCCATACGATAGACAACATTATCTAAACGTCTTTCAAGCAATGACATTAGATTTTCACCTGTTGAGCCTTTCATACGAGCAGCCATTTTGTAATAGCCACGGAATTGCTTTTCAAGAACACCGTACAATCTTCTGATTTTTTGTTTCTCTCTAAGCTGAATTCCATAACCATTCAGACGTGGTTTTTTATCTCCATGTTGTCCAGGTAATTTTTCTGATTTACATTTGGACTTGTGATCACGGACACCACTTTTAAGTAATAAATCACAACCTTCACGACGTGATAACTTACATTTTGGACCAAGATATCTAGCCATTAATTACTCCTGAGTCTTATACACGACGTTTTTTAGGTGGCTTACACCCGTTATGGGGAATACCAGTAACATCGGTGATTTCAACAATTTTAAAATCCTGTGAAATTAATTCACGAATGGTGGATTCTCTTCCAGGGCCAGGACCATGGACAAATACAGCCACAGATTTCATACCGTATTCTTTTGCAACAGCAGCAGCACGCTCAGTAGCAACCTGCGCAGCATAAGGTGTACTTTTTCTTGATCCTCTAAATCCAGAACCACCAGATGTTGCCCAGCATAGAGCATTACCTTGTCTATCAGTAAAGGTCACTATAGTGTTATTAAAAGAAGCATGAACGTGAACGATACCATCTGACACGACACGTTTTGCCTTCTTGCGTACTTTTTGTTGTTTTGACTTAGTTATTGCCATCTTACTTTCCTACATGAAAAATCAACCGGTAGTGCCTTTTCTGCGACCTTTACGTGTACGAGCATTAGTTTTCGTACGTTGTCCGCGTAATGGCAACCCTCTTCTGTGTCTTAGACCACGATAACATCCTAGATCCATAAGGCGCTTAATGTTCATTGTCACAACACGACGCAAATCACCTTCCACTGTAATTTTTGCAATTTCTGTTCTTAAAGACTCAAGTTGAGCATCGGTTAGTTCTGAAACCTTTTTAGAAGGTTCAATACCAACTGCAGAACACAGTTTTAAGGATGTAGGTTTACCAATACCATATATTGCTGTTAAAGCAATCACAACATGTTTGTGATCAGGTATATTTACTCCTGCAATACGAGCCATTAACTTCTCCGAACGTTATTTGTTCTGTCGAAAGGGACAGAAGAATACTATTTTTATAAAATTAAATCAAGCAGATATTAACCTTGCCTTTGTTTATGTCTGGCATCTTTACAAATAACTCGTATAGTGCCACTTCTTTTAATAATCTTGCAATTGCGACAAATTCGCTTTACAGATGCTCTTACTTTCATTCTTAACTCCGATAAAAATCATAAAAGACCAGGTAGTTTGGTACCTTTAAAATTAGCCTTTTTCATTAAAGAATCATATTGCTGAGTCATTAAATGAGCTTGTACCTGAGCTACAAAATCCATAATAACAACCACGATAATCAGCAAAGATGTTCCTCCGAAATAAAAAGGGACATGCCATGTATACATCAAAATCTGTGGCAAAAGACAAACCAGAACTAAATAGATTGCACCAACTAATGTCAAGCGAGTCATTACACCGTCAATATATTTAGTTGTTTGCTCACCGGGTCTAATTCCAGGTATATATGCACCAGATTTCTTCAAATTATCAGCAGTATCTTTGGGGTTAAACACCAGAGCTGCATAGAAGAACGCAAAAAATATAATAGCTACTGCATAAACTATTAAATATAAAGGTTGTCCAGGTGACAAAGCCATTCCGACATCTGCAAGCCAGCCTAAACCTTTTGTATGCGAGAAAAATTGAGCTAAAGTCGCCGGTAACAAAATAATACTGGATGCAAAAATAGGCGGTATTACACCAGACATATTGATTTTTAAAGGCAAATGACTGGTTTGAGCAGCATAAACCTTTCTACCTTGCGTCCTTTGCGCATAATTAACTCTTATACGTCGTTGTGCACGCTCCATAAATACAACAAAACCTGTTACAACTACTACAACCACTGCGATAAGAATCATAGTCAAAGCTTGCATTTGTCCTTCTTTAACTTGTTGAAGAACCGAAGCAATCGCAGTAGGCATACTTGATACAATTCCCGAAAAGATAATTAAAGATATTCCATTACCAACACCTTTTTCAGTAATCTGCTCACCTAACCACATTAAAAACATAGTTCCTGTAACTAAAGTTACAACTGCAGTAAAGTAAAATGAAAAATCAGCTTGAAGCGCAATTTGCTGCCCTGCTAACCAGCGTGCCATTCCTAAAGATTGAAACACTGAAAGCAACAAAGTTAAGTATCGTGTGTACTGATTTATCTTCCTGCGTCCAGACTCACCTTCTTTCTTAAGTTGCTCAAGTTTAGGTGAAACAACTGTAAATAACTGGAGTATAATAGACGCTGAAATATACGGCATGATTCCTATTGCAAAAACCGTAACACGCGATAATGCACCACCAGAAAACATATTGAATAAGCCAAAAATTGTATTCTGTTGCTCGTTAAAAAAATTAGCCAATCGTGCTGGATCCAAACCTGGTACAGGTATGTGAGCACCCAATCGATAAACTAAAATAGCGAGAACAACAAACAATAATCTTGATTTTAGTTCAGCCAATCCACCACGTGATTGGCTCGCATTATGTTTTTGGTTTTTCATAGTCACTCTTCTATGCTGCCGCCTAAACCTTCAATGGCTAAACGAGCTCCTTTAGTGACCCTTAAACCTTTAAGTTTGATGGCAGTAGTTAATTCACCAGATAAAATAACTTTTACATCTTTAATAGAGCCATTAATCAAGCCTGCTTCACGCAAAACATTTAAATCAATTACATCAGCAGATATCTTTGCAAGCTCACTGAGGCATACTTGATCTATAGTTTTTCCAACTCGTGACTTAAAGCCCATTTTTGGTAATCTTCTTTGAATAGGCATTTGACCGCCTTCAAAGTTAATTTTATGAAAACCACCAGCTCTTGCTTTTTGACCTTTATGTCCTTTACCACTTGTTTTACCTAGTCCCGACCCAATACCACGACCTAAACGTTTTTTAGGGCGTCTTGAACCAGGATCTGGTGATAGTGAATTTAAATTCATTATACACTCTCCTCAACCAGCAATAAGTAATCAACTTTATTAATAAGACCACGAATAGCTGGAGTATCATTATGAGATACACTTGAATTAGTTTTACCTAGACCTAATTGTTTTACTATAGAAATATGCTTTGGTTTTCTGCCTATAATGCTTTTTACCAAAGTTATTTTAATTTTCTTTTCCATAATTAGCCCGCCATAACTTCTTCAACAGTTTTACCACGCTTGGCCGCAACATAATCTGGGGTACCGATATTAGTTAAAGCACCGATCGTAGCTCTTACAATATTGCTTGGGTTGGTAGAACCAATACTCTTAGCTAATATGTTTTGTACGCCGAGAACCTCTAATACAGCTCTCATCGCACCACCAGCAATAATTCCAGTACCTTCACTTGCTGGCTTCATAAATACCTTAGAAGCACCATAGTTCCAAGTAATTTCGTGGAATATAGTTGATCCAGAAAGTGGAATATAAACCATATTTTTCTTTGCTTGTTCCATTGCTTTTTGAATTGCAATTGGAACTTCGCGCGCTTTACCTCTACCAAAACCAACTTTACCTTTGCCGTCACCAACAACAACAAGTACTGCGAAACCAAAAACACGGCCACCCTTAACAACTTTAGCGGTACGGTTTACCGATACTAACTTTTCTTGGTAGCCATCTGATTTAGGTGATGAATCATCGAATGCCATAATCGTTCCTTAAAAATCTAATCCAGCTTCGCGTGCACCTTCTGCAAGGGCTTTCACTCGGCCATGATATTTATAACCAGCACGATCGAATGCAACTTGCGTAATACCTTGCTCGCTTGCGCGCTTACCAAGTAGTTTGCCAACTAAGCTAGCTTGCTCTACTTTACATTTACCGGTCAGGCTGGATCGTAATTCTTTATCGTTAGTTGAACATGTTACTAATACTTTATCTCCAAGCTTATCAGCTTGAATGATTTGTGAGTAAATGTGTAAACCACTTCTATAAACGACTAGTCTTGCTCTGCCTGATTTACGAATCAATGCCTTTGCTTTTAATCCACGTCGAGCACGTGAGTTATGTTTATTCATGACTTAAACCTTATTTCTTTTTCGCTTCTTTACGCGCAATATACTCGCCAGCAAGTTTAACACCTTTACCTTTATATGGTTCTGGTGGTCTAAATGCTCTTATTTCAGAAGCTACTTGACCCAAAATTTGTTTATCAACACCTTTCAACAATATTACAGTATTACTTGGTGTTTCGACTAAAACACCTTTAGGTAAATGGTATTCAATAGGATGAGAATAACCTAGAGATAAAGTAATTGAATTATCTTTAGATTGTGCTCTATAACCTACGCCAACCAGTTCCAAGGTAACAACAAAACCTTCAGTTACACCCTTGACCATATTATTTACTAATGCACGCGCTGTTCCAGCTTGAGCCCAAGCTTTAGGATCATTTGCAGCAGGAGCAAACTCAACATGGTTAGAATCTTTATTTTTAGTTACTTTTACTAACCTATTAATTTTTTGGGTTAGTGTTCCTTTAGGCCCTTTTACAGTAACTTCACCATCACCTATTGTTATTTCAACATTTGCTGGTTGAACTACTGGGGCTTTTGCTACTCTAGACATATTATTCCTCGCAAGTATTAAGCCACTTCACAAATGACTTCACCACCAACGCCTTTCATCTTTGCAGATATATGGGTCATTATACCTTGTGATGTAGACAGTATAGCCACACCAAAACCAGGAATAGAAGTTAAATCTTTATAAGACTTATATACTCGCAATCCAGGTCTACTAATTCTCTTAATAAGTTCAATAACAGGTCTGCCATGATAATACTTCAGCTTTATTGTCATTAATTTAAGATTATTATCTAGTGGTTCTACAAAGAAGCTTTCAATATATCCTTCTTCCTTTAAAACACGAGCAATTTCTTCTTTCAATTTAGAAGAAGTTAACGTTATTTGCTGATGTTTTGCTTGTTGACCATTTCTAATTCGGGTCAGCATATCAGCAACTGGATCATGCATACTCACAATCGTTCTCCAATTAAAAAATTACCAGCTGGATTTTCTTCCGCCAGGTATATTACCAACCATTAGTTGTTGTCTTAAGCAAATTCTACAAAGAGCAAATTTACGATATACACCATGTGGACGACCACATTGTTGACATCGTGTTTTGAAACGAACAGGATTAGAATTAACAGGCAATTTAGCTAACTTTAACTGACTATCCATAATTACCTGAAAATCATCAGATGATTTAATCAATTGTTTCAATTCGTTTCTGCGTTTACTGTGTTTATTAACCAGCTTTTTACGCTTTAACTCTCTCATAAGCATTGATTTCTTAGCCACAATTTCACCCTTATTTTTTATCTCTATCTTTCAATGGAAGGTTAAAAGCTTCTAATAAAGCTTTAGCTTCTTCATTTGTTTTAGCAGTTGTAGTGATACAAATGTCTAAACCACGGATACCATCTGTTTTATCGTAATCAATTTCTGGAAATACGATTTGTTCATGTATCCCCATACTATAATTACCAGTTCCATCAAAAGATTTAGGATTTAAACCACGAAAATCTCTTACACGCGGCAAAGTTACGGAAATCAATCTGTCTAAAAACTCATACATACGTTGACGTCTTAGTGTTACTTTACAGCCTATAGGCCATCCTTCTCTAATTTTAAAACCAGCAATAGATTTTCTTGCTTTAGTGACAACAGGTTTTTGTCCAGCAATCAAAGTCATATCTTCAACAGCATGATTCATAACCTTTTTATCACCAACAGCTTCGCCAACACCCATATTTAAGGTGACTTTAAGCAGTTTTGGAACTTCCATAACGCTGGAATAGTTGAACCGTTTCATCATCATTGGGATGATTTCTTTTTTATAAAATTCATTAAGTCTTGCCATTTCAATCACCTAACTAAACACGGTCAATTATTTCATTGTCAGATTTAAAATATCTAACCTTTTTACTTACACCGTTACTCTCAATAAACTTAAATCCTACTTTATCCGCTTTATTTGTATTGGGATTAAACAGAGCAACGTTTGAATCGTGTACCGGAGCTTCAAGGGAGACTATTCCACCCTTATTTTCTGGCTTTTGAGGATTAGGCTTAACATGTTTCTTTATTAAGTTTCCACCTTCGACAACAACGCCATTTTCTGTGACACGTAGGACTTTACCTCTATGACCTTTACTTTTACCGGCGATTATAATCACATCGTCGCCTTTTTGAATACGTTTCATATCTAAATCCTTCTCACAAAACTTCTGCAGCCAGAGATATTATCTTCATAAATCTCTCTCGTAGCTCGCGAGTAACAGGGCCAAATATACGAGTACCTATTGGCTCGTTTTGATTATTTAAAAGTACTGCTGCGTTGCCATCAAAACGAATTAAAGAACCATCGTCTCTACGAACGCCTTGCGCCGTACGAACTACTACAGCTTTCATTACAGCACCCTTTTTCACTTTACTTCTTGGTATTGCATCTTTAATACTTACTTTAATTATATCGCCTACGCGGGCATATCTACGGTGCGACCCGCCAAGCACTTTAATACACATAACTTTACGTGCTCCGCTGTTGTCAGCCACTTCGAGCACTGTCTGCATTTGGATCATTTTTTACTCCAGCTCTGATTTCGACCAGAAAAAGGTTGCTGATTATATCAGGCCTTTTAGGGTTTTAAAAGTAAATCAACAGGGTTGATTAAGAAATTACTTCGACTAATACCCAGCTTTTTGTTTTCGAGAGTGGTCTTGACTCACGGATTTTAACTATATTGCCAATTTTACATACTTGATTTTCATCATGAGCATGTAATTTGGATCTACGTTTCATAATTTTTCCATACTTTGGATGTTTAACAGAACGTTCAATCATCACAACTATGGTCTTATCCATTTTGTCACTAACTACTTTTCCAACCATTGTTCTGGCATTTGATTCACTATTAGACATGTCACTTACCTGCCTTTTCAGTCAATGTTGTTTTAACTCTTGCCACTGACTTACGCACCATTGTGATAAGATGAGTTTTATCTAGTGAGCCACTTGCTTTCTTCATTCGTAAATTTAATTGTTCTTTACGTAATGAAAGCAATTCATTTTGCAGTTCTTCTATAGATAAACTGCGTAATTCTTCAATCTTCTTCATTACATCACCTTCCTTTCTTCAAATATAACTTTGAAAGGAAGTTTTGCTTTAGCCAGATCAAAAGCTTCCATCGCAAGCTCTCTGGATACACCTTCCATTTCAAATAAAACCTTACCTGGTTGTATTTGAGCAACCCAATATTCAACACTACCTTTACCTTTACCTTGTCTTACTTCTAAAGGCTTTTGTGTAATAGGCTTATCTGGGAATACTCGAATCCAAATTTTACCACCACGCTTAATATGACGTGTCATTGCTCTACGAGCTGCTTCAATTTGTCTTGCTGTCAAACGACCACGTTCAAGAGCTTTCAAACCAAATTCACCGAAGCTGATGTTGCTACCGCGTAAAGCTAAGCCTCTATTACGGCCTTTCATTTGTTTGCGGTATTTTGTACGTTTAGGTTGTAACATGATTCTTAATCCTCACTCACTGGGCAACGTCAGATGATCTTTTCTTTTGTGGGAGAATTTCGCCCTTGAAGATCCAGACTTTTACACCAATAATACCGTAGGTAGTTTTAGACTCTGCTGTTCCATAATCAATGTCTGCTCTGAAAGTATGTAATGGTACACGACCTTCTCTATACCATTCGCTACGAGCAATTTCAGCGCCACCAAGTCTTCCGCTAACACAAATTTTAATTCCTTTAGCACCTGCTTTAAGAGCCGCAGTTACAGCACGCTTCATAGCACGTCTAAACATAACACGTTGCTCTAACTGTTGCGCAATTCCTTCAGCAACTAATGTTGAGTCAAGTTCAGGTTTCTTAATCTCTTCAATATTAAGATGAACAGGTACACCTAATCTGCTAGAAATTTCACTACGAAGTGTTTCAATACCACCACCTTTTTTACCGATAATTACACCGGGTCTTGCAGTCAGTATTGTTACTACAGCATTGTTAGCAGGACGCTCAATAAGAATTTTACTTACAGCAGCTGCCATGAGTTTCTTTTTAAGTTCAGTACGTAATTTAATATCTTGAATTAGAAATTCAGCATATTTTTTACCTGCGAACCATTTAGAATTCCAGTCTTTAATAATACCAAGGCGTATGCCTATAGGGTTAACTTTTTGTCCCATTGCTATTCCTCGTCAGACACTTTAATCGTGATATGGCAGGTACGTTTGCAAATTCTATTTGCACGTCCTTTAGCTCTGGGACTAATGCGTTTTAAAGTCATTGCTTCATCAACACAAACCATACCTACTTTTAAATCATCAATATCTGCCCCATTATTGTTTTCAGCATTGGCAATAGCCGACTCCAATAATTTAAGCATCAATTGAGCACCTTTTTTTGGTGTAAACTTGAGGACATCAAGTGCACCAGATACTTTCATATTTCGTATCATATCTGCCACCAATCTGCCCTTTTGAGCGGATAAGGGAGCACCTTTCAACTTTGCTGTAACTTCCATCATATCCTCTTATTTACCTTTTGCCTTTCTGTCACCAGAGTGGCCTTTGAAAGTACGAGTCATGGCAAACTCACCTAATTTATGACCGACCATGTTATCTGTTATGTAAACAGGGACATGATCTTTGCCGTTATGAACGGCAATTGTTAAGTCAATCATTTCAGGAACGATTGTTGATCGTCTTGACCATGTTTTAATTGGTTTCTTAGATTTCGATTCAATTGCAGCTTCTACTTTGGCAATCAAATGATGGTCAACAAACGGACCTTTTCTTATAGAACGAGCCACTTGATATCCTCTCAAAAATTATTTCTTCTTACGTCTTCTGACAATAAAATTATCAGTACGCTTATTACTTCTAGTTTTGTAACCTTTAGTAGGTAAGCCCCATGGTGATACAGGATGACGTCCACCAGAAGTACGACCTTCACCACCACCATGTGGATGGTCAACTGGGTTCATAGCAACCCCACGTACTGTTGGTCGAATACCTCTCCAACGCTTAGCACCTGCTTTACCTAATGCGCGCAAACTATGCTCACTATTGCTTACTTCACCAATTGTTGCTCTACAAAGAACATGAATTTTACGCATTTCGCCTGAACGAAGTCTCAATGTTGCATAGATACCTTCTTTAGCAACTATTTGTCCGCTCGCCCCAGCACTTCTTAAGACCTGTGCACCTTTCCCTGGTTTCATCTCAACACAGTGAATTGTGGTACCAACAGGAATATTTTTTAGTGGAAGACAATTACCTACGCTAATAGGAGAATCAGCACCACTTACAACAGTATCGCCAACATTTAAATTGGCTGGTGCAATAATATATCTTCTTTCACCATCTTTATAAACGATTAGTGCAATCAATGCAGTACGATTTGGATCGTACTCAATACGTTCAACACGAGCCTCGATTCCATCTTTATTACGTTTAAAATCAATGATGCGATATTGATTACGTTGACCGCCACCGATATGTCTTACAGTGATTCTACCTTGGTTATTACGACCCCCAGTTTTCTTCAGTTTTTCAACCAAAGCATCATGTGGTCTACCTTTATGGATATGGTGGTGAACCACGCGTAATTCGCCACGCTTTCCGGGCGAAGTAGGTTTAGATTTTAATAGTGCCATCTTAATCTGCCTTATTCGGTAGCTGTAAAGTCAATATCTTGATCAGCATGAAGAGTTACAAATGCTTTTTTCCAATCACTACGCTTTCCGCTCATTTGTTTAAAACGTTTTGTTTTTCCCTTCACATTGACAACAGACACATTTTTAACTTTAACGTTAAATATATTCTCTACCGCCATTTTAATTTCAGGTTTGGTTGCAGTTTTCAATACTTTGAAAGTGAACTGTTTCAGCTTATCAGCAATAACAGTAGCTTTTTCAGAAGTATGTGGTTCACGTAGAACCATCAACAATCTTTCAGCGTTCATTGTAACTGTTCCTCAATTTTTTTAATTGCAGCTTCTGTAACAACAACTTTCTCAAATCTGAGTAAAGAAACAGGATCTATAGTTGTAACGTCGCAGATATCATAATCAATTAAGTTTCTTGAACCAAAATACTCATTCTCACCCACTTCGCTCATCACGATGAGAGCATTTTTTATATCCAGCTGGTTCATTTTAGTAACAAAATCTTTAGTTTTTTTGCTTTCACATTGGAAATCACTAACTACTACAAGGTTTCCAGTGCGACAAAGTTCGGAGATTATACTACGTAATGCGCGTTTGTACATTTTTTTATTAATTTTTTGTGAATAATCTCTTTTTTTAGAAGCAAACGTCACACCACCGGTTCTCCATAGTGGACTTCTTATGGTACCAGCACGAGCACGACCTGTACCTTTTTGATTCCAAGGCTTTTTACCACCACCCCTAACTTCAGAGCGAGTTTTTTGAGCACTGTTACCACTACGTGCATTATTCATATAAGTTACTACTGCTTGATGAATTAAGCCTTCGTTATAAGAATATGCAAATACTTCTTGGTTCAGTGTTAATTTTGAATTTGTATCTATCGTAGTAATTTCCATCACTCACCTCGCACTTGCTTTTTAACTGAAGGTTTAATTTCAACTCGCGAGCCAGGAGCACCAGGTATAGCACCTTTGATAAGAAGTAAATTTCTTTCGGCATCTACGCGCACTAGTTCAAGGCTTTGAACTGTACAACGAACATTACCCATGTGGCCAGCCATTTTCTTACCTTTGAACACGCGTCCTGGAGTTTGGTTTTGTCCAATTGAACCCGGAACACGATGCGATCTAGAGTTACCATGTGTAGCATCTTGCGTTCTAAAATTATAACGTTTTACTGTTCCAGCAAAACCTTTACCTTTAGTGATTCCAGCAACATCAACAAATTGACCAGCAGCGAATACATCAGCTACTGAAATAACTTGTCCTGCTTTGAATGCATCTTCAGAGTCAACTATAAACTCAACTAGCGTGTCACCTGCTTCAATTTCAGCTTTTGCAAAGTGACCTGTTAAAGCTTTGTTAACTTTACTTGCCTTTTTAGTGCCACCAGTTAATTGAACAGCTGAGTAACCATCAGATTCTTTTGTTTTAACTTGTGAAACTCTATTAGGGTGAACTTCAACAACAGAAACTGGAACTGAAACTCCATCTGCCATGAAGACCCGCGTCATACCGATTTTACGGCCTAATAAACCGATCATCATTCTAACACCTCTTTAATATCCTTCACCCTAATATTTAGTCATCAAGGCTTATCTGAACATCAACCCCAGCAGCCAGATCTAATTTCATCAACGCATCTACTGTTTTCTCAGTTGGATGAACGATAACGACCAGGCGTTTATGAGTACGTAATTCGTATTGATCTCTTGCATCTTTATTAACATGCGGTGAAGTCAATACAGTAAATTTTTCCTTACGGACAGGTAGTGGTATTGGCCCACGAACTTGTGCGCCAGTACGTTTTGCTGTCTCTACAATTTCTCGAGTTGATAAGTCAATCAACCGATGATCAAAGGATTTTAATCTTATTTTAATGTTTTGATTGCTACTCATTCTAATTACTCGATAATTTTAGCGACAACACCGGCGCCAACAGTACGGCCACCTTCCCGAATTGCGAAACGTAAACCTTCGTCCATTGCAATAGGTGCATGCAAGTTGATGGTTAATTGTACGTTATCACCAGGCATTACCATTTCTACTCCAGATGGCAGATCACAAGTACCTGTTACGTCTGTAGTTCTGAAATAAAACTGAGGTCTGTAACCATTAAAGAATGGTGTATGACGTCCGCCTTCTTCTTTTGATAATACGTATACTTCTGCTTCAAACTTTGTGTGTGGCTTAATTGTACCTGGCTTAGCTAATACTTGGCCACGCTCAACCTCATCACGTTTCGTTCCACGTAGTAACACGCCAACGTTATCTCCCGCACGTCCTTCATCCAACAACTTACGGAACATCTCCACGCCTGTACAAGTGGTTTTTTGAGTATCACGGATTCCCACAATCTCAATCTCTTCACCCACTTTAACAATTCCACTCTCGACACGACCAGTTACTACTGTTCCACGTCCAGATATAGAGAATACATCTTCGATTGGTAACAAAAATGCTTTATCAATGTTACGTACTGGTTCTGGTATGTATGAGTCCATTGTCTCAACCAGTTTCTCAATCGCTTTAACTCCGATATCACTCTCGTCGCCTTCCAACGCCTTCAACGCTGAACCAACAATAATAGGAATATCATCACCAGGGAAATCGTAACTGCTTAACAAGTCACGTACTTCCATTTCAACTAATTCTAACAACTCCGGATCATCTACCATATCCGCTTTGTTCATGAACACAACAATATAGGGTACGCCTACCTGACGTGACAACAGAATGTGTTCTCTCGTTTGTGGCATTGGACCATCAGCTGCTGATACTACGAGTATCGCTCCGTCCATTTGCGCCGCACCAGTAATCATGTTCTTAACATAGTCAGCATGTCCTGGGCAATCTACGTGTGCGTAGTGTCTGTTTGCTGATTCATATTCTACGTGTGCTGTAGAAATCGTAATGCCACGCTCTCTCTCTTCTGGAGCCGCATCAATCTGGTCATAAGCTTTTGCTGTACCACCAAACTTCTTCGCCATAATCGTGGTAATCGCCGCTGTTAATGTCGTCTTACCGTGGTCTACGTGACCAATCGTGCCCACATTAACGTGTGGTTTTTTACGTTCAAATTTTTCCTTCGCCATTTCAATAACCTCGTTAACTTTTATTGTTTCTTAATAATTGCATCAGCAATGTTAGTTGGTGCTTCCGCATACTTACTAAATTCCATAGTATATGTTGCTCTTCCTTGAGTCGCAGAACGTAAATCGGTTGAATAACCAAACATCTCTGCTAATGGAACTTCCGCCCTCACAATTTTTCCTGCTGGAGAATCTTCCATTCCTTGAACCAGACCACGTCGTCTGTTAAGGTCACCCATAACATCGCCCATGTAATCTTCAGGGGTTACGACTTCTACACTCATAATAGGCTCAAGCAATACAGGTTTAGCTTTTAACGCACCTTGCTTGAAGCATTGTGAACCAGCGATCTTAAATGCCATCTCACTAGAATCCACTTCGTGGAATGAACCGTCAAATAATGTGACTTTAACATCCACTACTGGATATCCAGCAATAACACCATTTTGCATCTGCTCCTGAACCCCTTTATCAACTGCAGGGATGTATTCTTTAGGAATAACACCACCAACGATCGCATTGACAAATTCATAACCTTTTCCAGGTTCTTGAGGTTCAATCTTCAGCCAAACGTGACCATACTGTCCACGCCCACCTGATTGTCTTACAAATTTACCTTCTTGCTCCACAGCTTGTTTTAGTGTTTCGCGATAGGCAACTTGAGGCTTACCAACATTAGCTTCAACATTAAACTCACGCTTCATACGGTCAACAATAATTTCCAAATGAAGCTCACCCATACCTTCAATAATAGTTTGTCCTGATTCTTCATCAGTATGAACTCTAAATGACGGGTCTTCTTGAGCTAATTTACCAAGAGCAATACCCATTTTTTCTTGGTCAGCTTTAGTTCTTGGTTCAACAGCTACTGCAATTACTGGATCTGGAAAGTCCATTCGTTCTAATATGACAACACTTTCTGTGTCACATAAAGTATCACCAGTCATTACAGTTTTAAGTCCTACAGCTGCAGCAATATCACCCGCTCTTACTTCTTTAATCTCTTCGCGTGAATTGGCATGCATCTGTAATAAACGGCCGATACGTTCTCTTTTTGCTTTCACAGAGTTATAAACAGTATCACCACTTTTCAAGATACCTGAATAGGTTCTAAAATAAGTTAATGTACCAACAAATGGATCAGTAGCAATTTTAAAAGCCAAAGCCGAAAACGGTGCATCATAACTTGTTTTACGAGAAGCTGGCTCACCATCTTCATCAACACCTTGAACGTCAGGGATATCAGTTGGAGAAGGTAAATATTCAATTACTCCATCTAATACTGCTTGAACGCCTTTGTTTTTAAAAGCTGAGCCACAAAAAACAGGTACTATTTGGTTACTAACAGTCAATTGCCGTAATGCTTTTTTAATTTCTGCTTCGGTAAACTCTGCACCTTCAAGATATTTTTCCATAAGTTCTTCAGTTGCTTCTGCAGCAGCTTCAATAAGGAGCGCGCGGTATTCTTCGCATTGCTCTTTAAGATCTTCTGGAACATCTTTGTACTCAAAAGTCATTCCTTTATTGTCTTCATCCCAGTGAATTGCTTTCATTTTAATGAGATCAATGACCCCTTTAAATTCTTCTTCTGCACCAATGGGTAACTGAACAACAATTGGGTTTGCACCTAATCGTTGTTTAATTTGACTCACAACTCTAAGGAAATTGGCACCCATTCTATCCATCTTATTGACGAATACAATGCGAGGCACACCGTATTTATTTGCTTGACGCCAAACCGTTTCAGATTGTGGCTCTACTCCAGATACTGAGTCAAACACTACAATAGCACCATCAAGTACACGTAATGAACGCTCTACTTCAATCATGAAGTCAACGTGCCCTGGGGTATCGATAATATTGATGCGATGAGGCTCAAACTGCTTATCCATACCTGCCCAGTAGCAAGTTGTTGCTGCTGAGGTAATAGTAATACCGCGCTCTTGCTCCTGGACCATCCAGTCCATTGTTGCAGCACCGTCATGAACCTCACCAATTTTATGAGACATACCAGTATAGTACAGTACACGCTCTGTTGTTGTAGTTTTTCCAGCATCAACGTGGGCTGCAATACCTATATTTCTATATAGTTTTAGTGGAGTAGACACGGATTAACCCTCTCTTAGTTCCATCTAAAATGTGCAAACGCCTGGTTGGCTTTTGCCATTTTATGTGTATCTTCGCGTTTTTTCACTGCAGAACCTTTGCTTTCGTAAGCATCCATCAGTTCACCAGCCAAGCGTAACATCATCCCTTTTTCGCCACGAGTACGTGCAGCTTGAACAATCCAGCGCATACCTAATGCAATGCTACGATCATTTCTAACTTCCACTGGAACTTGATATGTAGCACCACCAACGCGACGTGAACGAACTTCAACGCTTGGACGAACATTATCTAAAGCATTTTCAAAGTAGCGAAGAACTGTACCAGAACCACCTGTAGAACCAGATTCGCCTTCTTCATCTGCTTTTTTAAGTTTCTTTACGCGCTCTTCCATAACTGACAAAGCACCGTAAATTATTTTTTCAGCAGTAGATTTCTTACCGCTAACCATTAATACGTTGATGAATTTTGCTAATAATTCACTATGATGTTTAGGATCTGGCAAAATTTCTCTTTTGGGGACTTCTCTTCTTCTAGGCATTTCGATTTCCTACAATCAGTTATTTTTTATCTTTTGGTTTTTTGGTACCGTATTTTGAACGACCTTGTTTACGATCGTTAACACCAGAGGTATCCAAGCTACCGCGTACAGTGTGATAACGCACACCAGGTAAGTCTTTTACACGACCACCTCTAATTAGAACAACTGAGTGCTCCTGGAGGTTATGGCCTTCTCCACCAATGTATGATGAAACTTCAAATCCGTTCGTCAAACGTACACGAGCAACCTTACGCATAGCTGAGTTAGGTTTCTTAGGTGTAGTAGTGTAAACGCGTGTACACACACCGCGTCGCTGTGGACATGACTCTAGTGCAGGTACGTTACTTTTCTTCTTTACGTCCACACGAGGCTTTCTTACTAACTGATTAATAGTAGCCATTTATACTTAACTCCGATCTGTCTCTTTTGATTATTTCGAATGCATAAGGAGGCCGGATTCTATATAGCTACGGCAGATTTGTCAAGTTTAATCTGCCGTTTTCGAATCCGAACTTAGTGCTCTTGATTATCTGCGTTTAATGCTTCACTTAACGCATGCTCAACATCACTTGCAGTAACGGTATGCACTGGGTGCTCACCGGCTGCAGCCTTAGCTCTTTTTGCCTTACGGCTTTGATGATACGCGTAACCTGTTCCAGCAGGAATCAAGCGACCAACCATCACGTTTTCTTTTAACCCACGTAAATCATCAACTTTACCACTCACAGCAGCTTCAGTTAGAACTCTTGTTGTTTCCTGGAATGAAGCAGCTGAAATAAATGACTCAGTTGCCAAAGATGCCTTTGTAATACCCAGTAATATAGGTGTCCCTCTGGCAGTTTGTTTTCCATCAGCAATAAGTTTGTCATTTTCTTGCAACAAGACGCTTTCTTCAATCTGCTCCCCTGCTAAGAATTTTGAATCCCCAGCAAAAGTAATCACACGCTTACGTAGCATTTGTCGTACAATTGTTTCGATGTGTTTGTCATTAATTTTTACACCTTGTAAACGATATACGTCTTGTACCTCATTTACAATGTAATTAGCTAATGCACCAACACCAAGTAATCGTAAGATATCATGCGGATTGAGTGCACCTTCAGCGATAATTTCACCGCGCTCAACATGCTCTCCCTCGAAGACGGAAATATGTCTCCACTTAGGAATCAATTCTTCATGACATTGGTCTTCAGAAACATTAATAATTAATCTTCTCTTACCTTTTGTTTCCTTACCAAAGCTAACCATTCCTGAAACTTCAGCCATAACCGCTGAATCTTTAGGCTTACGTGCTTCAAACAAGTCGGCTACCCTTGGTAGACCCCCTGTAATATCACGTGTCTTAGAACGCTCTTGAGGAATACGTGCAATAACATCTCCAATGCCCACGTGATTGCCATCTTCAAAATTAACGATCGCATCCACAGGTAGATAATATTGGGCAGGAACATTGGTACCAGCCAGATAAATATCATCACCATTCTCAGCAACAAGTTTTACCATAGGACGTAAATCACGACCCGCAGCACTTCGTTGTTTTGCGTCAATAACTACAATATTACTCAAACCTGTTAATTCGTCAGTTTGTCGATTCATGGTAATACCATCAATTAAATCGACAAATTTCAGATGTCCAGTTACCTCAGAAATTACTGGGTGCGTATGCGGATCCCAAGTAGCAATAACTTGTCCAGCATCTACAGCTGAATTATCGTGAACTGAGATTACAGCACCATAAGGTAACTTATAACGTTCGCGCTCACGTCCAAACTCATCCACAATAGTAACTTCACCAGAGCGTGATACTGCAACCAGGTTTTTGTTTTCATGAGTTACCGTTTTAATGTTATGTAAACGAATAACCCCTTTTGTTTTAATCTGAATATTATTCGCCGCTGTTGCTCTAGATGCAGCTCCTCCAATATGGAAGGTACGCATTGTTAGCTGTGTTCCAGGCTCACCAATTGATTGAGCTGCAATAATACCCACAGCTTCCCCCGTATTAACGAGGTGGCCTCTTGCTAAATCACGACCATAACACTTAGCACATAATCCAAAGCGAGTTTGACAGGTAATTGGTGAACGAACCAGGATTTGGTCCACACCCTGTTTTTCCAGCTTTTCAACCCACTCTTCATCTAACAATGTACCAGCAGTTACAACCGGCTCACTTTGATTAGGAATATAAACATCAGATGCAACGACTCGTCCTAATACACGTTCATGTAACGGTTCAACGATATCACCACCTTCAATCAGTGGTTGCATTAAAACACCCGTATCGACACCACAATCGTCTTCAGTAATCACTACATCTTGTGCCACATCTACTAAGCGTCGTGTTAAGTAACCAGAGTTAGCAGTTTTTAGCGCGGTATCCGCCAATCCTTTTCGAGCTCCGTGAGTTGAAATAAAGTATTGGAATACGTTCAAACCTTCACGGAAGTTCGCAGTAATTGGTGTTTCAATGATTGAGCCATCTGGTGCTGCCATCAATCCACGCATACCAGCAAGCTGTCTAATTTGTGCTGCAGAACCCCTAGCGCCTGAGTCAGCCATCATGAAAATTGGGTTAAAGGATTCTTGTCTTACTTGCTTACCTTGTGCATCAACAGCTTCTTCTGTTGCTATCTTACTCATCATTGATTTAGCAACTAATTCATTCGTTCTGGACCAAATATCGATTACTTTGTTGTAACGTTCGCCATTGGTTACCAAACCCGAACGGAATTGAGATTCAATTTCCCGAACTTCGTTGTCTGCATGCTCAATAATGCTGGCTTTGTCATCAGGTATTTCCATATCCTCAATACCTATTGATATACCAGAACGTGTTGCATACTTGAAGCCAGTGTACATTAACTTATCAGCAAAAATTACAGTTTCTTTCAAACCAAAATTTCTATAACAGGTATCAATAACCTTAGTAATTACTTTTTTGGTCATGGTACGGTTTATCTGCGCAAAGGTCATACCTTTAGGTAAAACCTCAGCAAGAATTGCACGACCAACTGTTGTTTCTACCAAATGGTGCCCTGGTCCGTCTTCTTTTGCCATACGGATTTTAATTTTAGCATGGATATCAAGATGACCTGACTCGTAAAAATTCTGCGCTTCTTGAGCACTAACAAAAATCTTACCTTCGCCTAATGCATTAACTTTTTCACGAGTTAAATAATACAAACCAAGTACAACGTCCTGGCTGGGAACAATAATTGGCTCACCGCTCGCGGGTGACAAAATATTGTTAGTCGACATCATTAAGGAACGAGCTTCTAATTGTGCTTCCAAAGTCAATGGCACGTGAACCGCCATTTGGTCACCATCGAAGTCAGCGTTATACGCGGTACAAACTAAAGGATGCAGTTGAATCGCCTTACCTTCAATTAATACCGGTTCAAATGCCTGAATACCGAGTCTATGTAGCGTAGGAGCACGGTTTAACAAAATCGGATGTTCACGAATCACATCGTCTAGGATATCCCAAACAACTGACTCTTCACGCTCAACCATTTTCTTGGCAGCTTTAATTGTTGTAGCCAAACCACGGAATTCAAGTTTGCTGAATATGAATGGCTTAAATAATTCAAGAGCCATTTTCTTTGGAAGACCGCATTGATGCAGTTTCAAAGTTGGTCCCACGACAATTACAGAACGACCCGAATAATCAACACGTTTACCCAATAGGTTTTGACGGAAACGACCTTGTTTCCCTTTAATCATATCTGCTAAGGATTTGAGTGGTCTCTTGTTAGTACCCGTAATCGCACGACCACGACGGCCGTTATCCAATAGCGCATCAACTGATTCTTGTAGCATTCTCTTTTCGTTACGCACGATAATATCAGGTGCATTTAGATCCAGAAGTCTCTTCAGGCGATTGTTTCTATTGATAACACGACGGTACAAGTCATTAAGATCTGACGTGGCAAAACGTCCACCATCTAATGGTACTAGCGGTCTTAAATCAGGTGGAAGAACAGGCAATACATCCATAATCATCCACTCTGGCTTATTACCAGACTCATAAAATGCTTCGAGCAGTTTTAATCTTTTAGTGATTTTTTTAATTTTTGTTTCTGAACTGGTAGTTGGTAACTCTTCGCGTAAACTCTTGATTTCCTCTTCCAAATCAACTTGGCGCAGCAAATCACGAATTGCTTCAGCACCCATACGTGCATCAAACTCATCACCATATTGTTCCATTGCATCAAGATATACTTCATCATTGAGCAATTGACCACGCTCTAGTTCAGTCATTCCTGGATCAACAACAACAAACGCTTCAAAATAAAGAACACGTTCAATGTCTCTTAATGTCATATCCAGTAATAAGCCGATTCTGGAAGGTAATGACTTCAAGAACCAGATATGTGCTACAGGGCTCGCAAGCTCAATGTGCCCCATACGTTCACGACGTACTTTGGCCAGCGCAAGTTCAACACCGCATTTTTCACAAATAACGCCGCGATGCTTAAGTCGTTTGTATTTCCCACATAAGCACTCATAATCTTTTACTGGGCCAAATGTTTTGGCACAGAATAAACCATCTCGTTCAGGTTTGAATGTACGATAATTGATTGTTTCTGGTTTTTTTACTTCACCATATGACCAAGAGCGAATTAATTCGGGTGAGGCCAACGCGATTTTAATCGCGTCAAACTCTTCGCTTTGTCCTTGTTGCTTAAGGATACCAAGCAGGTCGCTCATCACAGGAGCTTTTCTCATTGGTTCATTCATTGGATCGTCGTTTAGAGTACTCAAGTCTATGCCTCCAAAAATTTGTTAATCAGTATTAAACGCTGAAAATTAATCGTGGTCGAGTTCGATATCTATTCCCAATGCACGGATTTCTTTCAACAATACATTGAAAGATTCAGGCATTCCTGGGTCCATACGATGATCGCCATCGACAATATTTTTGTAGATCTTTGTTCTACCACCAACGTCATCTGATTTCACAGTCAACATTTCCTGTAATGTATAAGCTGCACCATATGCTTCGAGAGCCCATACTTCCATCTCCCCAAAGCGTTGTCCCCCAAACTGAGCTTTACCACCTAGCGGTTGTTGTGTTACTAGGCTATATGAGCCAGTTGAACGAGCATGCATCTTATCGTCAACTAAATGGTTTAGTTTTAACATGTACATGTAACCTACAGTAACTGGGTTATCAAATTTGCTTCCGGTTCTACCATCAACTAAGAAGGTTTTACCATCAGAAGACAAATCTGCGAGCTGTAGCATGCTTTTTATTTCTTCTTCAGAAGCGCCATCAAACACAGGCGTTGCCATTGGGACACCTGCACGTAGATTGTCCGCCAATCTGAATAGCTCTTCATCATTAAGAGATTCTAAATGAACTCTTTGGACACCGTCATGGTTGTAAATCTTACTCAAGAAAGATTTAATTTCAGCTGCACTTTGTCGTGAATCTAACATTTGTGCAATCTTATTACCTAAACCTTTAGCAGCCAAACCAAGGTGAGTTTCCAGTACTTGTCCAATGTTCATACGCGAAGGTACGCCCAATGGGTTAAGAACGATATCTACTGATGTACCATCTTCCATATGTGGCATATCTTCGACAGGAACAACAATAGAAATAACCCCTTTGTTTCCATGTCGACCAGCCATCTTATCGCCAGGTTGGATGCGTCTTTTTACAGCAAGATATACTTTAACAATCTTTAAAACACCCGGAGCAAGATCATCACCCTGAATAATTTTTTTACGACTGTCATTAAAGCGTTTTTCCATTTCTTTAGACAACATTTCAAGTTGTTTTGAAAGTTGTTCTAATTGTTGGCTTAAAACATCATTTTCAAGACGAATATCAAACCACTTATCTCTGCCAATTTTATCCAAGTATTCTTGATTTATTTTAGAACCTGGTTTCAGATTTCCTGGACCACCTGTTGCTACTTTATCAACAATAATATTAGCCACACGATGGTAGATGTCTTCTTCACGAATACGTCGCTCATCAACTAAGTCTTTACGGACTCGCGCTAGATGTTCCTCTTCAATACTTTTTGCACGTGCGTCTTTTTCTAAGCCATCGCGTGTAAATACTTGTACATCAATAACAGTACCGTTCATTCCTGATGGAACGCGAAGCGAAGAGTCTTTAACATCAGAAGCTTTTTCTCCGAAAATAGCGCGTAACAACTTCTCTTCAGGAGTAAGTTGTGTTTCACCTTTTGGAGTCACTTTTCCAACAAGGATATCGCCTGCTTTAACTTCTGCACCAATAAACACTACTCCAGACTCATCTAAATTAGAAAGTGCTGATTCACCAACATTGGGAATATCTGCAGTGATTTCTTCAGTACCTAATTTAGTATCACGAGCAATACATGTTAGTTCTTCTATATGAATTGTAGTGAATCGGTCATCTTGTACGATACGCTCAGATATGAGAATGGAGTCCTCAAAGTTATATCCATTCCAAGGCATGAAGGCAACCAGTAAGTTCTGACCTAACGCCAACTCACCCATATCAGTACAAGGACCATCTGCTAAAATGTCGCCTCGTTGAATGAGATCACCGGTATTAACTATAGGACGTTGGTTAATACAAGTATCTTGGTTGGAGCGAAAATACTTCGTTAGGTTATAAATATCAACCCCAGTTTCACCGGCTGTAGTCTCATCATCATTCACGCGAACTACGATACGTGATGCATCAACAAGATCAATAATTCCACCACGTTTTGCAACAACAGAAACCCCTGAATCTGAAGCAACGATACGTTCCATTCCAGTACCTACTAGAGGTTTTTCAGAACGCAAAGTGGGTACTGCTTGGCGCTGCATGTTTGATCCCATCAAAGCACGGTTCGCATCATCATGTTCTAAGAATGGAATTAAGGACGCCGCTACAGATACGATCTGCTTTGGAGAAATATCCATGTAGTTAATGTTATCCGGTGTAGTTAACGAAAATTCGTTTTGATGTCTACATGGAACTAAGTCTGCAAGTATGTTTCCATCTTTATCAAGAGCTACACTTGATTGCGCAATATATTGATCAACTTCTTCAATAGCAGATAAATACTCGATCTCGTCAGTTACACGACCATTAATTACTTTACGACATGGAGTTTCAATAAATCCATAATCATTCGTTCTAGCATAAACAGACAATGAGTTGATCAAACCAATGTTCGGACCTTCAGGAGTTTCAATTGGACAAACACGACCATAGTGTGTTGTATGTACGTCACGAACCTCAAAACCTGCTCGCTCACGTGTTAAACCACCTGGGCCTAATGCAGAAACCCTTCTCTTATGAGTAACACCAGATAGTGGGTTAACCTGATCCATAAACTGTGATAACTGACTTGAGCCGAAAAATTCTTTAATTGCAGCAGAAACAGGTTTGGCATTAATTAAATCTTGTGGCATAAGGTTTTCGGATTCAACCAAACTCAGACGCTCTTTCACCGCTCTTTCAACACGTACAAGGCCAACTCTGAATTGGTTTTCAGTCATCTCACCAACGCTTCGAACACGTCGGTTACCAAGATGGTCGATATCATCAACCATACCAATACCATTTCTAATGTCGATCAAGGTCTTGATAACAGCCAGGATGTCTTCTTTAGTCAAAGTTCCAGGGCCATCATCATTTTTTCTTCCAACTCGTCGGTTAAACTTCATTCTACCGACAGCTGATAAATCATAACGCTCATCAACAAAAAATAAATTTTTAAATAACGCTTCGGCAGCTTCTTTAGTTGGTGGCTCACCAGGACGCATCATACGATAAATTTCAACAAGTGCTTCAAGTTGACTTGAAGTAGGATCAATTTTCAATGTATCTGATATGTAAGAACCATGGTCAAGATCATTTGTATAAATCATATCTAATTCATGGATTCCATTTGAAGCCATTAGATCAAGCAACTCATCAGTTACCTCATCATTTGCTTGAGCAATAAACTCTCCAGTAGAAGTGTCAATTACATTTTTTGCTAATGTTTTTCCTATCAAGTAGTCACGTGGCACGATCAGATCTTTCATCTGAGACTTTTCCATTTGTTTAATATGGCGTGCAGTGATTCTTCTACCTTGTTCTACAATAAGTTCCCCAGTTTCAGGAACATGAATATCAAATGAAGCAATTTCACCTCGTAAACGCTGAGGAATAAGATCAATATGATATTCGCCATTTTTAAGATGGCAGCTAGTCATTTCAAAAAATTCATTAAGGATATCTTCTGTTTCATATCCTAAAGCTCTTAAAAGGATACTAACAGGAAGTTTACGTCTTCTATCAATTCGCACATAAACACAATCTTTTGGATCGAATTCAAAATCTAACCAAGAACCACGATAGGGTATAATGCGTGCGGAATATAATAACTTACCAGATGAATGGGTTTTGCCCTTATCATGTTCGAATATAACACCTGGAGAACGATGTAATTGAGAAACAACAACTCTCTCGGTACCATTTACTACAAATGTACCTACATCAGTCATTAAGGGAATTTCACCCATAAAAACATCTTGTTCTCTAATGTCTTTGATTGGCTTAGGATCTTCGCTTGCATCTTTATCAAGAACAACAAGTCTAATTTTAACCCTTAGTGGAGCAGAATAAGTTAAGCCTCTCAATTTGCATTCACGGACGTCAAATGCTGGTTCACCTAATTTGTAACCAACATATTCTAATCGTGCATTGCCAGAAAAACTTTCGATGGGGAACACAGAAGAAAATGCAGCATGCAATCCTGTATTAAAGTGTTCGTTTGACTTGCTATCAGCCTGAAGAAAATCTCTGTAAGATTTTAATTGAATTTCAAGCAGATTTGGTATTGCCATTTTATCGGCCTGCGTACCAAAGCTTTTGCGAAATCGTTTTTTCTCAGCATGCGAATATTGAGGTTTAGCTTCTGCAACGGCCATGGTGTTTCCTCTGTAAATTATTGATGACTTCAAACACGTAAACCCAGCCATGAAACCATGGCTGGGTCCTATCTCACTGATATAACTTTATTATTTAACTTCTACTGAAGCACCAGCTTCTTCAAGTTCTTTCTTGATGTTAGCAGCTTCGTCTTTAGATACAGCTTCTTTAATAGTTGAAGGAGCACCTTCTACTAAGTCTTTAGCTTCTTTCAAGCCAAGACCAGTAATGCCACGAACTGCTTTAATTACGTTTACTTTGTTTGCACCAAAGCTGGTCATAACAACTGTAAACTCAGTTTGTTCTTCAGCAGCGGCAGCAGCAGCAGCTGGAGCAGCAACTGCAACAGCAGCAGCGGCAGCAGAAACATTGAATTTTTCTTCCATTGCTTCAATTAACTCAACAACTTCCATAACAGACATGTTTGCTATGGTTTCTAAAATATCATTTTTTGACACAGCCATTACTAGCTCCTGATTTAAAATTAATTTAATGATTAAATGAGATTTAACCTGCTTTTTTATCTTTTACTGCTGCTAAGGTTCTAACTAATTTAGCATGTGGCTCAGCAAGAGTTCTGACAAATTTCTCAACTGGCGCTTTCATCACATACATCAACTTGGCAATCGCTTCATCACGAGTCGGCAAGCTTGCAACAGCATCAATTTGATCTGCTTTATATACTTTTCCGCCTACTGATAATGCTTTGACTTCAAGTTTATCAAATGTTTTAGTGAATTCTTTAAGTAGTCTTGCAGCATCACTAGGTGCTTCCAGTGATAGCGCAATGAACAACGGGCCAACAAGCAAGTCGTTCAAGCATTCAAATTCAGTGTTTTTAAAAGCTCTTCTTGTTAAAGTGTTTCTTACAACACGAAGATAAACACCAGATTTACGTGCTTCACTACGTAAATGCGTCATTTGATTAACAGTTAAACCACGATAATCAGCAACTACTGCCGAAATAGCCTTTGAGGCGACCGCAGTCACTTCTTCAACAACAGCTTTCTTTTCAGCTAAATTTAATGTCACGTTACTGACCTCCTAATGTATACAAATCGCAAGGATTTGCCAGTTATGGTGGCCGTCTCTTTTATTAAATTGGAGCCGGTTCACCGTCTGCGCAGGAAATTAAGCGTTAGCACCTGCGGTCTTCGACGGCATGGAACCAAATCTATGCCGTGAATTCCTAAAAAATGGGTGGATATGTTACACAGGTATTGACGAAATATCAATAGCTATACCAGGTCCCATTGTTGTAGATAAAGATATTTTCTTTAAATATTGGCCTTTTGACGAAGTAGGCTTCGCTTTCTTCAGGTCATTAATTAAAGCAATCATGTTTTCAATGATGTCTTCAGCAGCAAAATCAACCTTTCCTACTGTGCAATGAATGATACCATTCTTATCAGTTCTATAACGTACCTGACCTGATTTTGCATCTTTAACAGCTGCTTCAACGTTAGTTGTAACTGTTCCAACTTTTGGGTTTGGCATCAAGCCTCTTGGGCCTAAAACCTGACCTAACTGACCAACTATGCGCATTGCATCAGGTGTAGCAATGACCACATCAAAGTCCATCACACCACCTTTGATTTTATCAGCAAGATCTTCAAAACCAACAATATCAGCACCAGCATCTTTGGCTTTAGTTGCATTTTCACCTTGTGCAAATACAGCTACACGTACCACTTTTCCAGTACCTTTAGGCAAGTTAGTTGATGAACGAACTACTTGATCTGACTTACGAGGATCAACGCCCAAATTAACGCTTATATCTAAACTTTCACGAAATTTAGTTGAAGCAAATTGCTTTAAAAGATTGATTGCTTCACTAGCACTATATAAATGGTTTTGTTTAATTGTCTCTAAAATCTTTTTTTGTTTCTTAGATACTCTAGCCATGGCAACCCCCTTATTCTAAACCTTCAACGTCAATACCCATACTGCGTGCAGTACCTGCAATACTTCTCACTGCGGCTGCTAAACTTGCTGCAGTTAAATCAGGTTCCTTAATCTTCGCAATTTCTTCAAGTTGCTTGACGTTAAGTTTTGCCACTTTCTTAGTGTTAGGTGTACCACTTCCACTTTGAATACCAGCAGCTTTTTTCAGAAGAACTGAAGCTGGTGGTGTTTTAGTAATAAAGGTGAAGCTACGATCACTATATACAGTAATTACAACTGGAGTAGGTAATCCTTGCTCCATTTGTTGTGTAGCGGCGTTAAACGCTTTACAGAATTCCATAATGTTAACACCACGTTGTCCCAAAGCTGGGCCTACCGGTGGGCTTGGGTTTGCTTTACCCGCTGGAATTTGTAACTTAATATATGCTTCTACTTTTTTTGCCATGTTTACTCCTTATGGGTCATACGCTTAGCATGATAAAGAACATATAAATTTCTTTATTCGCTTTAGCTCCCCTTTTACACAAAATAGCCCTGAGTAAATCTTTATAAACTTTTATGTTTAGAAAAATTTACTCAGGGCACCTTAGCGAACTAAGTTTTCTCTACTTGACTAAATTCAAGTTCTACTGGAGTAGAGCGTCCGAAAATCAACACCGCTACTCTTAATCTGTTTTTCTCATAATTGACTTCTTCAACGACTCCATTAAAGTCAACAAATGGTCCTTCCTTGACGCGAACCACTTCACCTGGTTCAAAGAGAATTTTTGGTCTTGGTTTGGTAACACCATCTTCAACGCGCTGCATAATCGCACGAGCTTCTTTATCAGTAATAGGTGTGGGAGTCTGGCTGGTTCCGCCAATAAAACCTAAAACCCTAGGAATTGCTCTTATCATATGCCAAGTTTGATCATCCATAACCATGTTTACTAGAACATAGCCAGGAAAAAATTTACGTGTGCTCTTGCGCTTTTGGCCCGAACGCATTTCAACAACTTCTTCTGAAGGGACCACAACCTCACCAATTCTATCTTCTAAATTATGGTGCTGTGCACGAGATTTGATTTCACGCATAACGAAATTTTCATAACCTGAATAGGCATGTACAACGTACCATTGTTTCGATTTGTGCTCTTCCACCGAATTCACCCTAAATGCGTTATTTTAGCAATTGCCCACATCATCACCGAATCTACTCCCCAGAGTATAAATCCGGTTACTGCGACCATAACAATTACAATGGTTGTAGTTTGTATCGTTTCTTGCCGGGTAGGCCAAACGACTTTTAACAATTCAACTTTTGACTCTTGAGCAAATTTAAATACTTGCTTGCCTGCTGATGTCATATAGGCAAAGAATAAAGACAACAAAAACCACGCAAGCCATATTATCGACTGAATGGGACCTGAAAAAGAATAGTAATATGTGCAAAAAAATGCCGCTGCAGTTATAAGAACTACAGACATCCATGATAATATATCTTTAGTATTACCCTGATTTTCGTTAGAACTTTTCATATTCACTTGTATGTTGGCAGGCCAGGAGGGAATCGAACCCCCAACCTGCGGTTTTGGAGACCGCCACTCTGCCAATTGAGCTACTGGCCTAAATTAGTTGGCATGAATTTATCTAATTCATGCCAAAACAATTTAACTTACTACTCGATAATTTTCGCAACAACACCGGCGCCAACAGTACGGCCACCTTCCCGAATTGCGAAACGTAAACCTTCGTCCATTGCAATAGGTGCATGCAAGTTGATGGTTAATTGTACGTTATCACCAGGCATTACCATTTCTACTCCAGATGGCAGATCACAAGTACCTGTTACGTCTGTAGTTCTGAAATAAAACTGAGGTCTGTAACCATTAAAGAATGGTGTATGACGTCCGCCTTCTTCTTTTGATAATACGTATACTTCTGCTTCAAACTTTGTGTGTGGCTTAATTGTACCTGGCTTAGCTAATACTTGGCCACGCTCAACCTCATCACGTTTCGTTCCACGTAGTAACACGCCAACGTTATCTCCCGCACGTCCTTCATCCAACAACTTACGGAACATCTCCACGCCTGTACAAGTGGTTTTTTGAGTATCACGGATTCCCACAATCTCAATCTCTTCACCCACTTTAACAATTCCACTCTCGACACGACCAGTTACTACTGTTCCACGTCCAGATATAGAGAATACATCTTCGATTGGTAACAAAAATGCTTTATCAATGTTACGTACTGGTTCTGGTATGTATGAGTCCATTGTCTCAACCAGTTTCTCAATCGCTTTAACTCCGATATCACTCTCGTCGCCTTCCAACGCCTTCAACGCTGAACCAACAATAATAGGAATATCATCACCAGGGAAATCGTAACTGCTTAACAAGTCACGTACTTCCATTTCAACTAATTCTAACAACTCCGGATCATCTACCATATCCGCTTTGTTCATGAACACAACAATATAGGGTACGCCTACCTGACGTGACAACAGAATGTGTTCTCTCGTTTGTGGCATTGGACCATCAGCTGCTGATACTACGAGTATCGCTCCGTCCATTTGCGCCGCACCAGTAATCATGTTCTTAACATAGTCAGCATGTCCTGGGCAATCTACGTGTGCGTAGTGTCTGTTTGCTGATTCATATTCTACGTGTGCTGTAGAAATCGTAATGCCACGCTCTCTCTCTTCTGGAGCCGCATCAATCTGGTCATAAGCTTTTGCTGTACCACCAAACTTCTTCGCCATAATCGTGGTAATCGCCGCTGTTAATGTCGTCTTACCGTGGTCTACGTGACCAATCGTGCCCACATTAACGTGTGGTTTTTTACGTTCAAATTTTTCCTTCGCCATTGGAAAGTCTCCCCATTGCTAATTGACATTATGGTGCCCACAACTGGACTCGAACCAACGACCTCTTCCTTACCAAGGAAGTGCTCTACCGCCTGAGCTATGTGGGCTTATATTAACTTGCCAACTTCTTAAGGCAAGCAAATATTATCTATTTCTAATTTGGAGCGGGTGATGGGAATCGAACCCACGCTATCAGCTTGGAAGGCTGAAGTTCTACCATTGAACTACACCCGCTTTTATCCTTCTTTTTAACTGGTGGAGGGGGAAGGATTCGAACCTTCGAAGGCAGAGCCGTCAGATTTACAGTCTGATCCCTTTGACCGCTCGGGAACCCCTCCAAAAAGAACGTTATTGTCTTTTAAGATGAATAGAATGTCAACATTTTGTTAACGGCCAACCTAATAAGATGGTGCTGGCACCAGGAATCGAACCCGGGACCTACTGATTACAAGTCAGTTGCTCTACCAACTGAGCTACGCCAGCATGTACGCTTTTCCCATTTTTCAACGGGAATTCAGTGATATACAACTATCACTTAAATAAAACCCTGGCGATGACCTACTTTCACATGAGGAAACCTCACACTATCATTGGCGCGGGTTCGTTTCACTTCTGAGTTCGAGATGGATTCAGGTGGTTCCAAACCGCTATGGTCGCCAGGAAAA
>Ga0209935_1000971_pt1 | contig 53637 bp, 52 predicted proteins | sample ThiBio_1000_plan_2_FD_183958 | JGI IMG/M metagenome (GOLD analysis project Ga0209935, IMG submission 183958) | Wastewater bioreactor microbial communities from Cape Town, South Africa - Thiocy_cont_1000_plan (SPAdes) | ecosystem: Engineered > Bioreactor > Thiocyanate-remediating >... | reverse complement strand
CGCGTGCGGGTGGGAGACAAGTCCTATGTCGCGACGATCACCGATCTCTCGATCAGCGGTGCGAGCATTCAGATCGACGCGGCCTACGAGACCATTTTCCGCACCGACACCAAGGCCGACTTCATCGTGCAGGGCAATAATGCCGTCGCCGGAGAACCTTTCCATTTCGTCGTGCGCAATGCACGCAGCGAAGGGTCGCTGACGAATCTCGGCGTGCAGTTCCAACACAAGGATCTGGAGGAGCTGAAACGCAAGGTGCTCCTCGTCAATGGCAGCAGCGACCGCTGGATCAGCTTCCAGACGAATCGCGAGAAACGGCTCGGCGTCACACGCAGCGCGTTCTTCCTCATGAGCTGCGGCATCCGCTTCTCGATCGAGCATTTCGCCCACCTGATGATTGAATCCAACGTGCGCCAACCATCGCCCGCTTATCACGTGGGAGGCCGATCTTCGAACTAGCTGCCCTATGAATAATATGATGCGCCAACTCCACCTGCCGCAGAGCCTGATCCTCGTGCTCGCCGTGATGGCCGGTTCGCTTGCGCCGCTGTCCGCCCAGCAGCAAGCCGCCCCCCCCATGGTTGCTCCGGCCGCGCTGGCCCTGCCGACACCTGGCACCACGTTTTCCCAGCGCGTCGTGCCGGCAGGAGCTGCCAAGCTGCCCTTGCCCGAGCGCACCACGCCCCGTGAAGAGACGCTGCGTCTGCCCATTCGCAAGCTCATCGCCCTCGATTCCCCCATGCTCCTGCGCAATGCCTCGAGCATTTACACGATCTTCGTCCCGATCAGCGCACGGTTGAAGTTCAAGACGTGCTCGCTGAACCTGGATTTCACCAACTCCATCGCTCTGCTCACCGAGCGTTCCGTCCTCCGCGTCGTGGTCAACGATGTGATCGTCGCTCAATACCGGCTGGACCGGAACCGCCCCTTCAACTCGGTGGAGATGGGCATTCCGCTGGAGCTCCTCAAGCCAGGCTTCAACCGCCTGCAATTCATCGTTGCCCAGCACTACACCAACCAGTGTGAGGACCCGAGTGCGCCGGAGCTTTTCACCGAGATCAACCCCGATACCTCGTATCTCTCCGCGGTGGCCGAGTGGCGCGATGTCCCGCAGCGCCTGTCCTTTCTGCGCTGGTGGGTGGATGAAAAGCTCTGGAATCCTTATCAGTTCAACGTCTGCTTCCCCGGATCGAGCCAGATGACCGACCTCCAGCTTGCCTGGGGCGGCATCGTCACCCAGGGGGTGGCGCTGGCCCTGAACTACCAGCCGTTCCGGGTGACCGCAGCCAACGCTCTGCGTGCCGGCATGGACAATATCGTCGTGGGAACGATGACCGAGCTTTCCGGCTATCTCACGGCCACGGAGATCGGGTCCGTGAATGGCAGCTTCCTGGCAATCAAATCCCTGCCGGGCGATCCGGCCCACTGCATGATCATCATCAGCGGTCGCGATGAGCGCGAGGTGAGCCAGACCGCGCTCGCATTCGGGCTGGTGAATTACCCGCTCCCGGATTCCCAGTACGCCATCGTCGACCAGCTCACGCTGCCGCAGGAACCTGCCTTCGTTCGCAACGCCCCCCTCCAGATGCCGGGCATCTACAGCTTCCGGCAACTCGGGTACAAGCAGCAGACGATCCGGGGATGGAATTCCGGAAGTTATTCGATTCCGATCTACATGCCGGGCGACATTTCCAAGGATGATGGCGCCAACGCCGAACTCCGCCTGCATTTCACCTATGGCGCGGCGTTTCGCGAGGACTCGGTTTTCAATGTGTTCGTCAACGGCCAGTTCCAGAAGGCCATCCGTCTGCGCGATCAGAACGGGTCGATGCACTCCGATCACAGGCTGTATCTGCCCATGATTTCGTTCCAGCCCGGGCGCAACGTCGTGGACCTTACGCCGGCGATGGTTCCTCTGGTCACGGGCAAATGCCAGATGATCCAGGAGGAGAACCTGGTGTTCACCCTCTACGACGATTCCCAGTTTGTGTTTCCGCGGGCCATGCGCAAATGCCGTCTGCCCAGCCTGGGACTTTTTTCCCAGACAGCCTTTCCGTACTCCGGATCACCGGATGGCGCCGAGACGGCGCTCTTTGTCGCGGGCCGCGATCTGGAGACTGTGACGGCGGCATGGACCCTTCTCGGCAAGATGGCGCAGATTTCAGGCGCTCTACTTCACCGCCTGGAGGTCGGCTTCAAGCCGCCGGGTCGCAACATCCGCAAAAGCCTCCTTGTTGTCGGCGCGCGCGACCAGATCCCGGAGGAAATCGTGGCCCGAGCCCCGGTCTCGCCGTTGCAGGTCGGCAAGATGCGCTATCTGGTGAGCGTAAGCCCCAAGCCGGAGCGCCTCGCGACCTCGCCGATCGAGGAATTCCTCGAGAAGATTCGCGGAACTCCGGCGGAGAAGGCGGAGCCCGAACCGCCCAAGACGGCGGAAATGACGATGGCCGCGGATATGATCGACGACACGGTGGCCGTGCAGTTCGAGTCTCCGACAGCCATCGGCTATCCGGTCACCATTGTCACCGCCGGAAGCTCGGCCAATCTCCTGGCCGGTATGAACGCCCTGCAGGATCGCAGCATCTGGGACAACCTTGCCGGTGACCTTGCTGTCTGGAACACCCAGCCGGATTCGCTGGCCGTGGCCAAGGTCGGTCCCGACTTTATCTACAAGTCGACCTCCGTCGTGACCCGCGTCGGCACCAACATGCAGCAGAGCCCGTGGCTGTTTGCCCCGATCCTCATCGTACTCATCCTCCTTATCGCCCTGGGTGTCCGCGCCGTGCTGCGCCGCCGTGGCGAGAAGCTCGGTGACGACAACGAATCCGATGCCTGATGAGGGGGAAGTGGGCAGTCATACTCGGGCTTAGTGCGATTTTTGCGCTCGTCTTCGGCTTCAAACTGGTCGGTTTCGTGCTCGATTTCCTCAATCCCTACGGACTGCGCCAAAGCGATTGGACGATCTATCAGAAGAACTTCATCAACGCCGCAGGCCGGGTCATTGATACCGGGAACGGCGACGTCAGCCATAGCGAGGGACAGGGGTACGGACTGGTTATCGCGCTCGCCTACGGCGATCATGCGGCGTTTGACCGCATCTGGGCCTGGACGCAGCAAAACCTCCAGGTCCGGCCCTCCGACAAACTGCTCGCCTGGCAATGGAAGCCGGGAGCCAAACCGATCGAGGACGAGAACGGGACGCCGCTTCCCGGTTCGGACCGAACCGGTGCGGTAACGGACACCAACAACGCCAGCGACGGCGATATCCTTGTCGCTTGGGCGCTCATTCGCGCCTCCAAGCTCTGGAACGACTATCGGTATCAGCAGGCTGCTGCGCAGATCCTCGTCGATCTCGCCCGTCTCGATCTCCGCGAGTATGAGAGCAAAACGGTGCTGCTGCCGGGTACCGACGGGTTCTGGACCGACGACGGCGCCACGCTGAACCCGTCGTACTACATCTTCCCGGCTTTGGACGAGATCGCCCTCGCATTTCCCGGCACCCCTTGGACCAAGGTCGCCAGCGACGGCCGGACGCTTATCGAAAAAGGCGCTTTCGGAAAATGGAAGCTCTGCCCCGACTGGATTTTTGCCACCGGGAGCGAACTGCAAATCTCGCCCAAATTTCCTCCAGACTTCGGTTACAACGCCGTTCGCGTACCTCTCCATATCGCCTGGGCGCAAAAGGATTCGCCATTGCTTGTGCCGTTCGCCGATTTTTGGAAGCCTTTGCTCCCGGACCATATGCCCGCCACGGTGAATTTGAAGGACGATTCTTTTGGGCCTTATCCGGCATTGCCCGGGATGAAGGCAATAGCCGCCTACACGATAGCCTGCGCATCCAAAGGAAGCTTGACAGTCCGGGCGCTTCCTGCGGTAACGAAGGAGGAGCCGTATTTCTCCGCCAGCCTTTCCATCCTGACCAAGATCGCCGTACGTGAGTCCTTTGCGACCAAATAGATACAACAAAAGAATTATTGCGTCCGGCGCCATGCGTCTGGTTGCATTATTGATCTCCTTTCTCGCTTTTGAGAGGGTGGTCGCGCAGCCATTTTTCGGAGAGCAGCCTCCTCCGGATATCGGCGCGGCTCCGGCCAGCACGCCTTCGCTTTTCGTTCCGGTCAAGCCGGGAGCTCCGACTCCTACACCCGCGCCGACTCCGGCCCCGGCGGCGACGCCGACGATGTTCATTCCCAGCGATCTGCCGCCTCCGGCGGTACAGGCCACGGGGGAGACATTGGATCTCGTGCCGGAGGCGGTGCCGGTGGCAACTCCGATCCCCAGGGCAAAGGCGACTCCCACTCCGGTGAAGCGCTCTGCCCCGGTCCCGCAGGTCCTTTCGCAGGCTCAGATCAGCCAGCTCGCAAACCAGGCGACAACGACCCGGAGTTCCGCCACGGCGACACAGCTAGGCTGGGCGTACTTCAATCGCAACGAATACTCCTCGGCTGGCATGTGGTTCAACCAGGCCTTGGAGTGGAACTCCAGCTCCGGCGAGGCCGCCTACGGCCTGGCGCTTTCCAAGTTCCGTGAAGGTGATCTCTCCTCAGCCGAGGCCATCGCAAATTTCCGCGTGAACAGTTACCCGAAGATGAAAACCCTGCTGGGCGACATCTATTCCCGACGCGGCACCGAGGCCTACGAAAACAAGCAATACGACGAGAGCCTCCAGTACTTCAACAAGGCGGGTTCCATGCGCTCCCTCAGCCGCAACGAGCAGATCATCGTGGCTTGGGATCTTTACTACACCAAGCAGTACGAGCAGTCGGCGGAGCTTTTCCAGAAGCTCTATCGCAACTCACCCGATCGCGTCGCCGCCCAGGGAGCCTACGCTGCGTACTCCAAGACCAAGTCTTACGACAAGCTCGACTCGCTCTCCGGCTCGGGCGGTCCGCTCCGCGACATGTACTACACCTACGACGCGAAGAGCTATATGTCGGCCAACCTCTTCCGCGCCGCTGCGGACTCGGGTGGTGCGAAGGTTTATCCCGTCCTGCAGAATCTGAACAAGCCGAGCGTCGCGGCAGGATTTGGATATCGGACAAAGTCGGGTTCCGCCGGCGAAGGCCAGTTGCAGGTCATCACTTTCCCGGTCATCCAGGCTCAGGTCTTTCCTGCCAACAAATTCATGCTGAGCGCCGCGCTCACGCACCTGAGCCTCGATAGCGGCGACCTCCCCAATGGCGCACAGGTCGGCACTCCTCCAGCGGTTTACACGCCCTACAACTATCAGCCCACCACGAGCGAGGATGACCTGTGGGAGTTCAATGTCCGGCTCGAGTATCAAGACTGGATCAGCTGGTACATTCAGCTGGGCACCACGCCGATCAATGGTCCGCTCCAGAGCCGTCCGACCGGCAGCGCGGGCCTCATCTGGCGTAGCAACAGCGGTTACGTCCAGGGTGAAATTTACTCCAAGTCGATCAAGGAAAGCATGCTCTCCTGGGTCGGCATCGTTGATCCCTACACCGGCAACCAGTGGGGTCGTGTGCAGGAGACGGGCGGCAACCTCCAGTTCTTCCACTCCGTCGGCGAGGACAATACGATCTACCTCAAGGGTGGCTATGGCACGATCGACGGTACAAATGTCGAGGACAATACCCACCTCTACGGTACGGCGGCCTTTGCCCACCTGCTCGACATGCCGGGCTACGAGTACTTCACCATCGGCTTCGCGCTCTCCTACGAGCAGTTCGATAACAACCAGAACCACTTCACTTACGGCAACGGCGGCTACTTCAGTCCGCAGTACCTTCTGCAGGGTATCGTCCAGGCCCAGTTCCTCACCGAAGAGGGGCGTCGCTGGCTAGCGGCAGGCAGCGTCGGAGCGGGTGTGCAGAATAACAAGCAGGACGCCTCTCCGTATTTCCCGCTGGATGACGACGGCCAGGAGTTTGACTCGCAGGAGTCGACCACCGGCATCGGCCTCATCCAGCTTCAGGGCGGCTACCTCATCGACCCGAACTGGATGATCGGCGGCAGCCTGAACTACAACATCACGGCGGATTACAATGAAGGCGGCATCTACATCTGGGGCCGGTATTTCTTCGACCGCCGCAAGGGTCTCCTCCGCACCGACCTGATCGGGTTCGATCTCTTCCAGTAGCCCTGGGTTAATGGGGCGCGAGCTTCAGCCCGATCACGCCGAGAAGGATCAGCGAGATGCAGGCCAGCTTGAGGGGGGACAGCGTGTCCCCGAGCAGCAGCGAACCGCAGAGAAATGTCCCGGCTGCGCCGAGACCTGTCCAGATCGCGTAGGCGGTGCCGATGGGCAGGGAGCGCGATGCCATGCCGAGGAGCGAAATGCTCAATAGCAGGCAGGCCAGCGTGATGGTGGAGGCCAGCGGACGCCGGAATCCGTCGCTATATTTGAGGCCCACGGCCCAGCCGATCTCAAAAAACGCCGCGAGTGTAAGGTAGACCCAGTTCATACGATGGATGATCCGGGCCGTCCCGAGCGAGGTTCAGGAGAGGTCGTCCTCTCGATGGGGAAGGTAGCTTTATCCCGGAATCGGGTCAAATCGATTCCCTCGCGCGAGTCTCACGGCTCCCTGCCCGGAAGGAGCAGCGTGGCAGCCTTGTCGAGCGTCTCCTGCCATTCCGCCTCGGGGAGGGAATCCGCCACGATGCCCGCGCCAGCATGGAAACTGCCCCGGCCGCCCTCGAACACGGCGGTGCGAATCGCGATGGAGAATTGACTTTCCCCATTGTATCCAAAATAGCCGATGGCCCCGGTGTAGACACCGCGCGGGTGGGCTTCGAGCTCCGCGATGATTTCCAGGGCGCGTTTCTTGGGGGCGCCGGAGATCGAGCCGCCGGGAAAGCACGCACGCAGCGCGGCGGGCTGGCTGACATCGTCGCGGAGGGTGCCGTGGACGGTCGACACAAGGTGATGCACGTGCTGGTAGCTTTCGAGCTTGAGCAGTTCCGGCACGCTCACGCTGCCAAAGTCGCAGACCATGCCGAGATCATTGCGCTCGAGGTCGGTGATCATGACCAGCTCCGCGATCTCCTTGGGAGAAGTCAGCAGATCATAGGCATTGCGCTGGTCGAGCTGCTGATCCATGCGGCGGGGCCGCGTCCCCTTGATCGGGCGGGTGATGATGCGGCGGCCATTCATGCGCAGGAAACACTCGGGTGAAGCTGAGACGACCTGGCATCCGGCGAGATCGAGAAAGGCGGAGTAGGGGGCGGGGGAGTGATGGCGGAGAGCCTCGTAGTATCCCCAAGGGTCGCCCGGAAAGTCCGACTCGAACGCATGCGCCAGGCAGACCTGGTAAATGTCTCCCGCAGCGATGTACTCCTTTGCGCGAGCCACCATCGAGACAAACTCCTCCCGGCTGATTCGCAGATGCCACTCGGGCCGGGCAAAGACGGTCGGCCCGGGATTTCCTGTCGAGGGAGGATTGGCCAGCCAGACGCCGCGACCGTGATGATAGATCGAGGGCTGGTCGTAAAAACCGAAGCGATATCGGCCGTCGAATCCGACCCAACCGATGGCTGCGCCGGTGGGGATGCCGAGATCCGCGGAGGGCGATGCCCTGCGGGCGAGCTCCTCCTCAAAGGACCGCCAGCCGGAGATATCTCCCGTCATCACGAGATCGGGCTCGGCCGCCAAAAGAGAGAAGGACTGGGGGCCGGGCAACCCATCCTCGAGACATACAAATCCGGGCTTCGAGCGCAGCGCGCGCGCCGCATCGATCAGCTCCAAGGTCTCGATTTTGGGGTTTTCGACAGCCACACGAAGAAAATCTCCCAAAGAGACGCCTGCGTCCATGTTCTTCTGCTTGAGTATCGGCTTGTACGCAGATTAAGCTCCGGGTTTTCCCGATGTCGTCCATGCTCCGCATCCTTTTTGTGCTGCTGCTTTCCTGTGCCGCGGCGATCTGCCAGGAAGCCACGCCTCCGTCGGCTGCGCCCGAGGCATCCGCCACCCCGGCCGAGCAACCGGCATCCACTCCAGCGCCTGAGGCCGCGACGGCGGCAGCTACTCCCGAGGCTTCGCCTGCGGCCACTCCGGAAGCCGCTGCCATGCCGGAAGCTTCTCCCGCAGCGAGTCCGGAGGCTGCCCCTGCTGCAAGCCCGGAAGCCACCCCATCATCCTCTCCCGAAGCAACGCCGACCCCGGAGGCGTCACCGGCTCCCGAGTCTTCGCCTGCGGCGGAGGCGTCGCCTTCACCGGCGGCGGCGACCGACACCATTCCTCTGGAAGGCCAGACGGCCGCCCCGTCGGGCGGAGCACCCCTCGATACCCAGGATCTCGCGCCGCCGCTGCCGACCGCGCCGATGCCGGATGCCGCTTTTACCGATCCCAACGCCATCATTCCCGACTCCGGCCCCGTGCCTCCGGGCATGCCCAAGGTGGCCGAGAACCTTCAGGCCAAGGCCCGCGAAACCATCGTGCGCTATCGCGATGTCCGAGTGCAGGCCGACAAGGACCCCCAGGTGCTCGCCATGTTCAAAAAGTCGACCGTCGCCAAGACCGACGAAGACAAGCGCGCCGCTCTCCGGGAATATTACCGACTCCTTTTCCAGAAGATGATCGATATCGACAACTCCCTGACCGCCCGGTGCAAGGCGATGGAAGCCGCCTATCTCAGGCGGCTCGCTCAGGAGAGGTTGGAGCCGACCATCCCGCTCAACCCTCCGCCGACGCCGGAACCTCTTTCCCGCTAAACAGTAGAAAGCCAGGCCGTGTTCTCCGAATTTATGTTAGATCGCACTCCCGAGATGAAAATCTTCACTGGCACGGCCCATCCCCGCCTTGCCCAGGATATCTGCAACTACCTCGGGGTGCCGCTCTGCGACGCGACCGTCAGCACCTTTCCGGATGGCGAGACCTTCGTAAAGATCAACGAAAACATCCGCGGCCGCGACGTTTTCATCGTCCAGCCGACCTGTCCGCCGACGAACCAGAACCTGATGGAACTCCTCATCATGGTCGATGCCGCCCGTCGCGCCAGCGCCGCCCGCATCACGGTGGTCATCCCGTTTTTCGGCTACGCCCGCCAGGATCGCAAGGACCAGCCCCGCGTTCCGATCACCGCCAAGCTCGTCGCCAATCTCATCGCCGCCGCCGGCGTGCACCGCGTCCTGACCATGGATCTGCACGCCCAGCAGCTCCAGGGTTTCTTCGATATCCCGGTGGACCATCTCTACGCTTTGCCGGTGATGATGAACTACTTGCAGGAACTCGGCCTCACCGATCTGGTCGTTGTTTCACCCGACGTCGGGGGAGTGAAGATGGCCTCGGCCTACGCCCAGACTCTCGGCGCGGGTCTCGCCATCGTCGTCAAACGTCGCAAGAGCGCCTCGGAGACCGAAGCCATCACCGTCATCGGTGAGGTGGAGGGAAAGAACGTCATGATCGTCGACGATCTCACTGAAACGGCGGGAACTTTGATCGGCGCGGCAAAAATCCTGCAGAGTTACGGTGCACGCAATATTTATGCTGGTGTTTCGCACGCAGTCTTGACAGATTTGGCGGTTGAGCGATTGAAGAGCTCAGAAATCAAGGAGTTGATCACCACCGACAGCGTGCCTGTGCGAGCGGATTCAGACGCCCGCGTCAAGGTCCTGTCGGTAGCTGCGTTGCTCGGTGAGGGCATTCGACGCATTCACGATGATGAATCGGTGAGCTCGCTCTTTGAGATTAAACACCCGAAGAACCCTTAGTAAACATGGCCAAACAAGTAAAACTCTCCGCCCGTCCGCGCGTCGAAGCCGGTCGTAATGCGGTCAAACAGGTCCGCGCCCGCGGCTCCGTGCCCGCCGTCATCTATGGCGCCAAGGACGAACCCGCGAACCTCGAGGTCTCGCTGAAGGACATCAAGCAGCTCCTCGCTCATGCGGTCGGTGAGAACATCCTGGTCGATCTTGAGATCGAGGAAAACGGCAAGACGACGAATCGTCTGTCGCTCATCCAGGAAATCCAGCATCACCCGGTGAAGGGTGAAGTCATCCACGTCGATTTCCACGCCGTCTCCGCGACGGAAGAGATCGAGGCGGAAGTCGTCCTCGAGCCGGTCGGCGAATCCATCGGCGTCAAAACCTTCGGCGGTCTGCTCCAGCAGAACCTCCGAGCGCTCGCCATCTCCTGCCTCCCGCAGAATCTTCCCGAGCTGATCACGGTGGACGTGTCCGATCTCAATGTCGGCGGCTCTCTCCATATCCGCGACATCAAGCTCCCGGCTGGCGTTACCGCGACCGGCGATCCCGAGCTGACGGTCTTCCTCGTTTCCGAACCGACCGTTGCGGATGAATCCGCAGCTTCCGCGGAAGCCCCGACGGCTCCCGAGGTCATCAAGGAGAAGAAGGCTGACGCTGCCGAGGGCGGCGACAAGAAATAACCCGCCTGTCTCCGCGTGGAGCATGCCGCTGTATTCCGCCTTATCGTCGGCTTGGGTAATCCCGGCCGACAATACGCGGGGACGCGCCACAACGCGGGATTTGCCGTCGTCGACGAGCTGGCCCGCCGGTGTGCCTCGGATTTTCGGTTCGAACCGAAATGGAATGCCGAGGTGGCGTCATGCGGAGGCCGCCTGTTCATGAAACCTCAAACCTTCATGAACCTGAGCGGCGAGGCTGTCGGCAACTATGCCCGGTATTATCGTCTTGAGCCTGGGGAAGTGCTGATCGTCATAGACGACGTCGCACTTCCTTTCGGCGATCTGAGATTGCGAAAAACGGGCAGCCCTGGCGGACACAACGGACTGGAGTCGGTGCTTATGCATCTCGGCACGGAAGCGGTGCCCCGCCTGCGGGTGGGGATCGGCGCGGCCTCCGGGGCGCTCCACTCCCACGTGCTCGGCCAGTTCACTCCCGATGAAAAAGCGCAGCTCGAAGATCTTTACAGCCGGGCCGCAGATGCCGTCGAATACGCCAATGCCCATGGCGTCGAGGCGGCAATGAACATTTACAACAAGAAAACCACCGTATGAACAAACGCTATGAAGCTCTCCTCGCGCTGAAGACGCAGGAGGAATCCGCCAAAGACATCGTCGATCGCATCGAGAAGCTCTTCAAGAGCGAAGGCGCCGAAGTTGAACAAGTCCAGCGCCTCGAGCGCCGCGAACTCTCCTACGAGCACGACCACCAGAAGAGCGCCTACTTCGTCAACATCATCTTCTCGGCCGAGCCCGCCCTCATCGAAAAGCTCCGCTCCAAGTTGAAGCTCGACGACGACGTCGCTTTCCAGAACTATCTCGTTCTGTCTCAGAAAAAGGCCGCTGCTCCCGCAGCCTAATTCCCACACCCTATGGCCAGTCTCAATAAAGTCATGCTGATCGGGAACGTCACCCGTGATCCCGAGATCAAGTACACCCCGAAAGGCAGCGCAGTCGCCGATCTGGGGCTGGCCATCAATCGCTCCTACACCAACCAGGGTGGTGAAAAGGTGGAGGAGACGACCTACGTCGATGTCGAGCTCTGGGGTCGCCTTGCAGAAATCGCGGGCGAGTACGCCAAGAAGGGACGGCCCATCTTTATCGAGGGCCGTCTGCGCATCGACTCATGGGAGGATAAGCAATCCGGCCAGAAGCGCAGCCGTCTCAAGGTGGTCGGCGAAGGATTGCAACTGCTCGGCTCCGGCACGCGTCTGGGTGGCCAGGGCGGTGGAGGCGGGGAGTACGAGATGGATGCCCCTCCGACGCCGCAACGCCGCCCGGCCGCTCCGCCGCCGCAGCGCCAGGGCCCGCCCAAGCCCGCTCCGCTCGACGCGGAGGACGACGATATCCCGTTCTAGGCGGCTCACGCCTCAGAGCGTTCTCATCCACCAAGTTTCCCCGTAAGGCATCCTCATGCTTCTTACCTGGCTGTCCCAGTATCGTGACATCGGCCTGCTATTCATGCGCATCGGCATCGGTGCGATCATGGTCATGCATGGCTGGCCCAAGCTCGCCGGAGGTCTGCCTGCCTGGCAGAAGCTCGGGCATGCGATGGGTGTTCTTGGTGTGAATTTCTTCCCCGGTTTTTGGGGCTTTTCCTCCGCCATAGTGGAAACTCTGGGCGGAGTGCTTTTGATCCTGGGCTTTCTCTTTCGCCCAACGACCATCCTGCTGACGTTCAACTTCATCGTCGCGACTGTGCTGCTCTACAAGACAGCCAACGGCCGCTTTGACGATTGGGCTCACCCGGCGACATTGCTCGTGCTGTTTTTCAGCCTGATCTTTGTCGGTGCAGGGAAGTACAGCGTGGACCGCAGCTAAGCGCCCCACGCTCACTTCGTTAATATCAGGGACGAGGGACGACGATGTACCCGCCCGGAGCCGAGCGGTAATACACATTGTTATAAGTGTAGTACGTTGTTCCTCGCACCACCGTGGTCGTGTAGCCGCTGGGTAGCACGGTGACCGTCCGCGTGGTGGTCACGGCTGCCGGGGTGTCCTCGACGACGACCGTGCGGGTACCGGTGGATTTATAGGAAAAGCATCCGCTGCACAGGGACAGCAGGACGCCGCTAATAAAGGAAACCGTTAGGAGTTTCATGGCGATATCAGGGTTACAACCTGATATCGCACCTCGGGGAAACGCCGCGCGTATCAGCGCAGGCTAGTATTTGCCATTCACGGTCGCGCCGGGGAAATCATCCGTGCGGAATGGCGAGGCCGGGAGACCCTCTTTGTTATAGAGGTTGCAGGTGGGATTATTAGCCCAAGCATAACGCACGGCCACCGGCTTGGGAACCTTGTCGGACCAGACGACGACTTCGGAGCCATCGATCTTTGCGTCGGCCCAGACCCACTTCTTGTCGTCGCCGCAGATGGCGAAGCCTTCCAGTTCGCTCGATGGGCTGTTGCGCACGAGTGGGGCGGTTTCATTGGTCAGCGACTTCTTGACGTAGGTCGCGGGAACCTCATGGGCGACGAGACCTCCGCCGATATTGTCAAAGGCCAGACGCACCTTGGAGCCATCAACCTTCATCGACTTGTAGGTCGGGCCCGAGTAAACGACGTCCTCCTTGCCGTAGTCTTTGGCCAGGGCAAGGCGGGCCAGGCGCTCTCCGACCACCTGCTTGTTGCGCGGGTGGATGTCGTCGGATTCCCCGACGTCGATGATCACGGCCTGTCCTGTGTTGGGCAGTTTGAGCGTCATGCTCTGCGCCTCGCGCAGTTCGGCCCAGCCGGATTCCCCCGGTGCGTTGTCCTTGGCCAGGAAATTCGCCAGTTGCACGAAGTAGAACGGGAAATCCCCCTGTCCCCACTGCTTGCGCCAGTCGGTGATCATGAGCGGGAAGGCCATGCGATACTGGTAGGAACGCCCGGCGTTGCTCTCACCCTGGTACCAGATCGCGCCGGAAATGGCGTATGACAGGATCGGGTTGATCATGCCATTGAACAGGTAGGTCGCCGTGTTATGCGGGGCCATGGCCGGAGCAGGGAGCTTGGGGGCTGCCTTGTCTGCGGCAGGCGCGGCCTGGGTGTATTCCACCTTGGACACTGTCGGGCCGGCAGGATTCGCCCCGGAGATCACGAAGTCGCGCTGCAAGGTCGGCTGAAAGGACGGAGAGTAGATGCGCATCGCCAGGACGTTGCGGCCTTCCTTTACCTCATTCGCCGGGATGCTGTAGGTGCGGCGACCACTCACCGCGCTCTCGTAGGTGTTTTCCTTGATCAGCTTGCCGTTCCAGTAGAGGGATTCAAATCCCTCGACGTTGCCAAGGTCGAGCCAGATCGACTTGTCCGTCTTGGGCATGTCGAATTCCCTCCGCACCCAGATGGCTCCATAGAATGGTTTTCCATCTGCGTCTGTAAGTTTTGCCGGGAATTTCACCGGAGCCCAGCCGTCGGCAGCGACCTTTTCGCCTGCATAGGCGGCGATGTCAGGTGTCGCCTTGTCGGCGCGATCGCTGTCGGCCAGCCATTTCTTGAAATCCTCGACGAACTTGGCTTTCAGCCCGACAAACTCCTTGGCGTAAGCCTGCTGCTTCTCGAGCGACTGTTGCAGTTCGGGAACGGAGGCGATGGCCTCGGGGCTTGTCCATGCCTCGCTCGGCGTGCCGCCCCAGTTGGTGTAGATGAGGCCGACTGGCTGGTTGATCTCCTTCTGCAGAGTCTTGCCGAAGTAGTAGCCGACGGCGGTGAACTTTCCGGATGTCCCAGGACCAGCGACTTCCCAAGTACCTGCGAACTCGGTCGTCGGTTTTTCGACCGCGTTCTTGGTGAGGCGAAACTGGCGCAGCATCGGATTAGCCGAGTTGGCGATCTCCTTTTGGGCGTCGATCGTATTCGCCAGGACCCACTCCATGTTGGACTGACCGGAGGCTACCCAGACCTCACCCACGACGACGTCGTTGATGGTGATCTCGTTGTTGCCTTTCACGGTGGCCACGAACGGGCCGGGGCCGGACTTGGAGAGATCGAGCACAGCCTTCCACGTACCGTCTTCTCCGGCTTTGGCTGTGGCGGTTTGATCGCCGACCTTGACTGTGACAGCCTCGCCGGGCGACGCCTTGCCCCAGATCGGGACCTTGGCGGCTTTCTCGAGCACCATGTGCTCGGAGAAGATGGGAGGGAGGGTGACATCTGCCCGGGCCAGGGCCGGGGCAAACAAACATGCAGCTACTAGGGGAAGTAGGGGATATTTCATCTGGGATTTACTCAGCCTGAAGTTCGCGAATCCATTTCGCAAAGCTCGACTTGGCGTTAATGCTACGGACTACGCCCTTCTTGTCCAGAACCCAAACCGTGGGCAGGGCGTTGATGCCAAGCGAGCGCGGCAGGCTGCCGAGCCACCCATTGGCATCGTAGGACGTGATCCACTCAGGAGGAAAGCTCTTCGCGCGTCCTTCAAAGGACTGGCGGGAACGGTCAAGACCCACGGTCACCACCTTGAGATTATTTTTCGGCAGGGATTCGTAGGCGATGCGAAAATCCCGCAGCCAGAGCAGGGAGTGGGGGGATTCTGTGGACCAGAAGATCAACACCACCACGTTGCCGCGCAGGGTGGCGAGGTCGACCTCTCCACCTTTCATGAGGGGCACTTTGATCGTTGGCGCCTTGCCGAGCAGGTCGAGGCGGTGCAGATCGTCGGCGATCCGTTGTTTCAGCGAGGCCTCCTTGGTCTCCCTCGCCGCCTGATCGAGCAGATCGCGCTTGCGGGAGGGGACGTCATCGCAAAGGGTCGCCGCCTCGACGAGGAGGCGCGCTCCGCGCCGGTCTTCCGGATACCGGTTGTTAAAATTCTGCACGATGGCGATGACCGCGTCCCGGCGTTCCACGTCGGTGCCGCCGGCATCCTGCATCTGGAGCGATACCTTCAGGAAGCCCGCATTGGCCGCCTGCTCGGGCGAAGCTTTCGGGGAGTTTTCCAAGGAGGAAAGCGACTTGATGGCGGTCTCGACGAGGCTGTGATTGGCCTCGAGGTTTCCGAGCGCTGCCTGGACGGCGGCGAGCTTCATCTGTGCCTCGAAAGCTCTTGGGTCGCCCGGATAGCGCGCAATGAAGGTTTCGATGGTCTTTTGCTGAAGCTGCAGGTGATTGCGGGCTTCCACGCGCACATCCGAGATCGAGCTCAGTTTTTTCTGGGGGCCCTCATCCAGTTTGAGGATGTAAGCCCAGTCGGCATCGGAATCCGCTATGGCGACGAGGGGGGAGAGAAGCAACGCGGCGGCGAGGAGGAGGGGAAATCGGTTCATTTGTTTTCGGGCGAAAGGACAGCGTAAATGGCGCGATGATCGCTGGCTTGAGCCCAGTAGGGGGCATCCAGTATCCCGCATTTTTTCCAGAGGATCTCCGGCGAGAGACCGGGACTGGTCAAGAGATAGTCGATGCGGGAGTAAACGTCAGCGACTTTCCAGTAGTGCGTCCAGGTTTCCTGCCGGGAATCACGCACGAAGATGTCGCGGAGCACGCCCGGTTCGCGCGGCGAGCCGATGATCTCGCGGATGGGCGCTTCGTTCTTGGTATCATTGAGATCTCCCATGGCGAGGAGGTTGGTCGGGGGAGCCGAGCGGAGGATAGCCTCGACGTAGCTGCGGAACACTCGCGCCTCGGCGAGGCGAAACGCCGCCTGATCATAGGCTCGTTCGTCCCGGCGGGACTTGAAATGAGCGCCGAGAACGCGCAGGCGATATGTCGGCGTGAGTTCAATGGTGACGTCGAGGATGCCTCTCTGCAAACCGTGCCGTACGCCGTCGAGGGTGAAATAGAGGGCGTCCTTCGAGTTTCGTTCGATGATGGGATACCGGCTGAGCAGGGCGAGATGGCGCGCCTGATCCAGCCCAGCCACCCACTCGGTCGAGGGAAACTCCCATCCGGCGGCCTTGACGCGGTGCCGGAGATCCGACAGGGCGGCTTTGTCACCGATTTCCGCCACGGCAAGGATGTCGGGACGCATTTCCGTAATGGCCCGGACGACGGCATCTATGCGGCTTTCCGGCTTGGCCAGCTGGCCGGACCCATCTTCACGCTCGATATAGTTCTCGAGATTGAACCACGCCACCTTGACTTCCCCGCCGGATAACGATCCCGCCGCGAGAAGGATGAAAACCAAGGTACGACAGCAGCAGGTCTGAAATCGGCCCACGACTGGTCAGGAGACGATCAAGACTTTTGCTGAGGCTCGGTGCCTTCGGCAGGCTTGGTTTCCACCTTGGCCGGAGCGGAGGTCACGGCGTTGGCGGAATTATGCAGTTCCTTGTCGAACTCTTCCTTGGCCTTGCGGAATTCACCGAGGCTCTGGCCCAGACCGCGAGCAAGCTCCGGAAGCTTCTTGGCCCCAAAGAAAAGCAATACCAGGGCTATAAGAAAAAACCATTCCGGGCCTCCGGGCAACCCCCAGGCTAGAGGTACGAGCGGGTACATGGACTCAGGCTACACCCCGGTTATCGGCGATGCAACCGAAAGTCACAGGCTGATCGATTCCCCAATCCCGGGCAAATGGAGCGTCGCCCCATGGCGGGCGAGGGCGCCTTTTGCCTCTTCATGATCGATCTTGATGGGAGGAAACGTATCGTAATGCACACCCACCACCTGCTTGCACTTGAGGAGCTTGGAAGCGCGGCCTGCGTCATTGGCTCCCATGGTGAAGTTATCCCCGATCGGCAGGACGGCAAAGGCGAGGTTGAACTCCTCGGCGATCAATTGCATGTCCAGAGTCAGAGCGGTATCTCCTGCGTAATAAAACGAACACTCCGCCGCCTCGACGACGAATCCGCCGGGATTCCCCCCATACGTCCCGTCTGGCAGGACGCTGGAGTGGATGGCATTGACAAACTTCACCCGGCCAAAGGGAAACCGGAAGCTGCCGCCGTGGTTCATCGGGTGCGCCTTGTCGACTCCCTGCGCGCCGAGCCAGGTGGAGATCTCGAAATTCGAAATCACCGTCGCTCCCGTCTGCCGGGCGAGCTCCACCGCATCGGACACATGGTCAAAATGCCCGTGGGAAAGAAGGATGTAGTCGGCCCGGATGCCGGACACGTCCACCGAGGCGGCCAGACTGTTCGCCCGGATGAACGGATCGAAAAGGAGGGTGGCGGCGCCTGTTTCCACGGCAAAACAGGAATGTCCGTAGTAGGTGAGTTTCATGGGATTGCTCTTTGCGCTCTTTTTATCGGAAGACGCAAGACTTCTTTGCCACAAGCAAATGGGTCGCTATAGTGCGCCGCTTCGTATCCTGAATGAAAATTCATCTGGTCTTTGGTCTGATCACGGTCCTGCTCCTTGTGATCGTTATCAGCTCCCGGCAGAGGGAAACCGTCGGGTTTGACGAGGTGGCAGCCGCCGCCCTCAAGATGGCCCAGGAGGACTACCTCACGGCGTCTCCCGCCTTGCCCCGCAGCCTGCGCGAGTTGACGGCCGATCAATACAAGCTGATTCGCTGGAATGACGAAAAGACCCTCTGGCGCAAGGAAGGCCTGCCTTTTCAGGTCCGTTTCTTCCATCCCGGTCATATCTACGACCGCCAGATCGACATCTACGAGGTCAACAAGCAGGGCACGCAAAAGAAGACGTATTCGCGCCAGGCGTTTGAGTTTGACCCCCGGCTGGAGGGGCTGAAGTTCTTTAATGTCATCGGATACGCTGGCTTTCGCCTGATGTATCCGATCAATCGCCCGGAGCAGCTCGACGAGGTGCTGCGCTTCCTGGGAGGTTCGGATTTTCAGGCGATCGCCAAAGGGCTCGTGCTCGGGGCCCGCTCTCGCGCCCTGGTCATTGATCCGGGGGATACGGGCAAGCCAGCCGAGGAACCGGTGTTTACCAGTTTCTGGCTGCGGCGGCCGGATACGTTTTCTTCCCAGTTCACCCTGCTGGCGCTCCTGGAGAGTCGCAGTGTCACGGGGGCCTACAGCTTCGAAGTCGAGCCCGGGGAGGAAACCAAGGTGCGGGTGCGCGCCCGGCTTTATTTCCGGCGCAAGGTGGATCAGGTGGGTTTCGCCCCGCTGATCAGCATGTTCTGGTTCGGCGAGAACACGAGCAATACATTCGGTGACTTCCGCCCGGAGGTTCACAAATCCGACGGCCTTCTCTTCCAGACCGACAGCGGCGAATGGGTTTGGCGGCCACTGTCATGGATCGCTTCGCCCCAGGTGAATGTCTTCGCCAATGCCGGCCCCAAGGGATACGGGCTCATGCAGCGCGATCGCGATTTCAGCCATTACCAGGATCTCAACTCGCTCTTTCACCAGATGCCGAGCGTCTGGGTGCAGCCGGTCAAGGGATTCAACCAGGGAGCGGTTTCCCTGATCCAGCAGCCGACAAACAATGATCAGGCCGATAATGTGATGGCCTGCTGGTCGCCCAAGACGTCGCCCCGGCCGCTGGAGCCCGTCGAGATCGAGTACGTGCTCCGCTGGATGACCTACAGCCCGGAGCTGCCTCCGGTGGGCCGCTGCGTCTCGACCCGCGTCGATTTGCAGGACGAAGCCAACCGCCGCGAGATCTTCCTCGATTTCGCAGGCGGGCCGCTCGACAAGGTCAAGCAGGGTGAGATGCCGACTCCCGAGGTCCTTTCTCCCAATGGGGCCGCGACGATCTCCAATGTGAAGATCGAGCGAAATGAATTTGGCAAATCGTGGCGCGTCAGCTTCCTTGCGGAGCGCAACGAGGAAAAGAAGCCGATCGAACTCCGCTGCCGGGTGCTGGTGAATGGCGCTCCTGCAAGCGAAACCTGGACCTACACGTGGAATCCGTAAAATCAGCCGCCGAATGGGACGAGGCGCTGTCGAGGCTCCTCTCGTTTCTCGCCGCCTTGCACATCGGAGGCGTCGAGCACCGCGTTCGCATCGCGGTCGACATCATGGATGAAGCCCGGCGAAAGCACTCGGAGAATCCGACGATGGCTCCCGTTGAGCATACGATGAATATCACTCTCGACCGACTGGACGAATGGTTCGGCCGGGCGTTTGCCAATATCGATGTGCCGGTCGGGAAGCGCGTCGCTACCGGCGTCGTGGGCATTCGAGTCACCGATGCCGTGAGCCGCTGGCCAACCGCAGTTTTGGACGACGGTCCCGTTCCCGATGAACTGAAGGCCACGCTGGCCCGGGTCTCTTTCCGTACCGGTCCCGATCTCGCTGTCTCCAGCATGACGCCGCGTCCGATGGACTTTGGCGCGATGGAGACGATCGCCCAGGAAACCTGGCACCGGTTCGCCTGGGCCCCGCTGCTGCGGGCCGCCGTGCTCTGGACTGCCATCTTCTTTGCCGCGCTTTACGCGTACGACCAATTTTTCGCCTCGTGAGCAAGACGTTCCAACCTGAGAAAATCACCGCGGACTTTGTCGCCTTCCGCCGCGCCTCGTTCTTCGGCGCGATCATCGCCACGACCGGCCTGGGCGTCTGGCTGCTCTGGAAGTCTTTCCTGCCGGAGGGCATCAGCGCCATGGAGTGGGTGCAGCTCGTTTTGTTCCTTCTGCTCTTTCAGCAGATCGCGACCGGCTTCTGGCTCGCCGTCTTTGGGTTCATCACCGCCATCGCGGGCGGCGACCGCGCCCAGATCGCGCGCACCATCGACGAGACGGACCTGAGCGCGCCGACTCCGCCGACTGCGGTGGTCATCCCGATCTACAATGAAGATGTCGCCCGCGTCTTCGGCGGTATCGAAGCCATGTGGCAGGGGCTCAAGGACGCCGGCGGCAACGAGGGCTTTGACTTCTTCATCCTGAGCGACTCCAACAAGCCGGAAAACTGGCTGCACGAGGAAATGGCCTGGCTCGACCTGTGCAAACGCCTCAACGCCTTTGGCCGCATCTTCTATCGCAAGCGCCGCACGCCGCGTAACGCCAAGAGCGGCAACGTGGCCGACTTCTGCCGCCGCTGGGGCGCGCGCTATCGCTACATGATCGTGCTCGATGCCGACAGCGTCATGACGGGGACGATCCTCAAGCGTCTCACCGCGATGATGGAAAAGCACCCGCGCGTCGGGCTGATCCAGACCACGCCGCAGCTCGCGCTCGGCCGTACGCCGTTCCGCCGCATGTACCAGTTTGCCGCCAAGCTCTACGCTCCGCTTTTCTGCGCGGGGTCCAACTACTGGCACCTCTTCGGCGGCAACTACTGGGGCCACAATGCCATCATCCGCGTGCGTCCCTTTATCGAGCATTGCGATCTGCCCGACCTGCCGGAGAAGGATGCCAAGCGCCGCCACATCTTCAGCCACGATACCGTGGAAGCCGCGCTCATGCGCCGCGCCGGGTACGACGTGTGGTTTGCCTACGCCGAGCCGGGAAGCTACGAGGAGGGCCCGCCGAATCTCTCCGACAGCCTGGGCCGCGACCGCCGCTGGTGCATGGGCAACCTCCAGCATTTCTGGTTCCTCTTCGCACCAGGCGTCGATTTCGCCAACCGCTTCCACATCTGGATGGGCGTGATGGGTTACATGGGCTCGCTGCTCTGGCTCATCTTCCTGATCGTCGGGGCCTTTGACCTCGCGGTGAAGCACCGCTTCTCCGTTCTCTCGGCGCTCCCGGGCGATCCGGTCGTGCAATCGGGCGGAGCCGTGCTGATCCTGCTCGCCTCGACGTTCGTCCTGCTCTTTTTGCCGAAAATCCTGTCGTACCTCGTGGCGCTGCCCAAGGCGCGGAAGTTTGGCGGTTTCATCCGCCTTACTCTCGGCGTGATCCTGGAGACGATCATCTCCACCCTCATGGCTCCGGTGCTGATGATCTACTACAGCCAGTTTGTCGTGTCGCTTCTCGCCGGGCTTCAAGCCAAGTGGGGCTCTCAGAACCGCACCGATGACAAGGGCATGGGGTTCCTGGAAAGCTGCCGCATTTTTTGGCTTCCCCCGGTTCTTGGCGTCGGCGCTCTCACTCTGCTGATCATCTATGCACCGCATGAGATTCTGCTGCTCAGCCCGATTCTCGGCGGCTGGCTGCTGGCCCCGTTCCTTGCCTGGGCGACGAGCCAGCCCGCGCTCGGCGATTTCCTGATCTGGAGCAAGATATTCTTTGTCGCCGAGGAAGACCCCAAGGAATGCCCTCGCGAGCTTGAGAAAGTCCGCCAGCTCTCCCAGGAGGCGGAGGACAATTGGAACTTCCCGTATTCCGGTGTCGCCCGAGCTGTCACTGATCCGCTGGCTAACGCGGTGCACATCGCCCTCCTGAGGCAGCGGCGCAGGGTGGTGGAGGAAACCGAGGAATACCTCGAGGAACTCCGCGAAAAACTGCTCGAGAACGGCCCGTCCGCCCTCGACATCCGCCAGCAGTTTGCCCTCCTGTGGGATGCCGACTCGCTGCGCTGGCTGCACCGGGAATTCTGGACGCGCCCGACGGATCGCCTGCACCCCTGGTGGCGCGAGCGTCTGCGTGATGCCACCGCCCGGGTCGGAAATGCCGCCGCAGGATAATTTACACTCCCTGCTTTTCTCCGGGCAGAGCATCTGATTGCCTGTCCCGATGCTCAAAGCTGGTATCGTCGGACTGCCCAACGTGGGAAAGTCCACTCTGTTCAATGCCGTGACCCGCACCCGCAAGGCGCAGGCGGCCAATTTCCCATTTTGTACCATCGAGCCGAATGTCGGCATCGTGAACGTCCCGGATGAGCGGCTCGACCGCCTCGCGGTCCTCACCGGGTCGGAGAAAACCATCTATGCCGCCATCGAGTTCGTCGACATCGCCGGTCTCGTCAAAGGCGCGAGCGAGGGCGAGGGACTGGGTAATCAATTCCTCAGCCACATCCGCGAGGTCGACGCCATCGTGCAGGTGGTGCGCTGCTTCGAGAGCGACGACATTCACCACGTCGCGGGTTCGGTCGATCCCGTGCGCGACATCGAGGTGATCTCGACGGAGTTGATCCTCGCCGACATTGCCGGAGTAAAGAAGCGGGCCGAGCGTCTCCACAAGGGCGCTCGCTCGGGCGACAAGACGGCGAAGGCGGAGCTCGCCCTCTGCGAAAAGCTCATTCCGCACCTCGACGCGGGCAAACCGGCGCTCACTGCCGATCTCAACGACGAAGAGCGCGCCCTGCTCAAGACCTTCTTCCTCCTGAGCTCGAAGCCGACCATTTTTGCCTGCAACGTGGGAGAGAACGAACTGGCCGATGCTGACAATCCCTTCATCCGCGCTGTCCGCGAATACGCCGCCGCCCACATGGGCAGTGAGGCCGTGGTCATTAGCGCCCAGATCGAGAGCGAACTCGCTGAACTCCCGCCCGAGGAGGCAAAGGAATTCCTCGCTGGTCTCGGCGTGACCGATAGCGGCATGAGCCTGCTCATTCGCGCCGTCTACCATCTGCTCGGCCTCCGCACCTATTTCACTACGGGACCGAAGGAAACCCGCGCCTGGACGATTCACACGGGCGACAAGGCTCCGGCGGCGGCGGGTGTCATTCACAGCGACTTTGAGCGCGGCTTCATCGCCGCCCAGACGATTGCCTTTGAGGATCTCATCACGCTTGGCTCGGAGGCCAAGGCTCGCGAAGCAGGCAAACTCCGCATCGAGGGCAAGGAATACGTCGTGCAGGATGCCGACGTCATGGAGTTCCGCTTCAACGTCTAGTTCCGGCTCCGCCGAAGCTACATGAAGTATCTGTCTGACCTGCTGGCATCCTTTATCGCCCGCAGGCAGGGAGTTTTGCTGGCCCTGGGAATCGCGCTCGCCTTGCTGGCGGGCGTGGTGCTCGGGCAGAGGCAAAACTTCGATACAGACATCCTGAACCTTCTCCCAGCCTCAAGTCCGGCTGTCCAGGGGCTGAAGGTCTACAATGCCGATTTCACCCAGGCCCGGGAACTGGCGTTCCTCCTGATCTGGAAGGAGCCGCCGGATGATGCGCACCGGTATCGCGAGGAGTTCGCGGCTCTGTTGAAAAGGCAGCCATGGGTGGTGCGTGTGCTCGATACGCCGCCGCTCGCCGGAGCCTCGGGACAAGTCAATGAAATCCTCGCGCCGCTTCTGCTGAACCTGCCTCCGCAGGAGTTTCGCTCCGCGCTTGAGCGGCTGAAGGAAGGAGTGCTGGAGGAACGGTTTGCCCGGATGGCGGATCAGGTGGCTGCGGGGTCCCCGAAGGCCCGGTTTGAATGGGAGAACGACCCGCTCGGCCTCGCCACGGCCGCAGCCAGGCCGGTATGGGAAAGCGTTTCGCTCTCGGATGCTTTTGATCTGGTCTCGAGTGACGAAACGGCCGCCATCGTTCCCGCCATCACCAATCAACCCGATCTTTCCGCCTCCTCCTGCCAGGCGGTCATGGCGCAGGTGCGTCAGTTCATCACTGAGGCTCGCAAGACAATGGGCCCGGACGGACCCGAGATCGGCGTCACGGGGCGCTCGGCCTATGTCGTGGAAATCGCCGACAGCATGCAGCGCGATATCATGCTGACCTCGGCTGTTTCCATGATCACGGTCATCGGCCTGTTCTGGCTTGGGTTCCGCCGCCTCCTGCCGCTCATCGGCATCACGCTCATCCTTGGCTTTACCGCGCTCATCTCGATGGTGTGCGGCATCGGCGTTTTCGGACAGCTCAATATCATCGCCATCAGTTTTTGCTCCATTCTCTTCGGGCTGGGGGATGATTTCAGCCTGCTGCTGTGCCAGCATTTCTATCAGTCTCGCTCCGATGGACTGTCCCGCCAGGAGGCCATCGCCAGCTCCATCCATCATTGCCTCCCCGGCATGCTCTGGGTGGCGCTTACCACCGGCGTCGGATTCCTCGCGCTCAGCTTCAGCGGGTCGGCGGGCTTTGCCCAGCTCGGCTTCCTTGTGGCGGCGGGCGTTTTCCTCTGCGCCATCTTCATGACGCTTTTCCTTTTTCCGTTCATCCGGGACTCGAAACAGGACGCGGCTGGCCTTGGCCCCGCACGGTGGTTTGCCGACCTTTGCCGGAATCACGCCCGCTCGCTGGTCGCGGTGAGCCTGGGCGGCGCTCTTGTCGCGGGAGCGGTGATCTTTCTTCCCTGGGGGGCGCTGCGCTTTGACATCACTCCGGCCTCTCTTGAGCCGAAGAACACCCCGGCGGCCCGCACGCTGGCCGACATGATGCGGCGCTTTCCCGCCACATTTGAGCCGCTGATGGTGGTATTACCTGAGCCGAGCGCGGACAAGCTCCACGCCCTGGACGGCGAGCTGAAGCGCTTGCAGCAGGACGGAAAAATCCTCTCGTGGTCTTCGCCCTCGGGGCTCTACCTCGATCCGTCGCGGGTCGCCGCAAACCGGCAGGCGCTTGCCGCCTGGGATGCGGAAGCCGCCCGAAAGGCGATTCGCGATGCAGCGGCCCGCACCGGGCTCGTGGCGTCGCCCGCGCTGCTGGAGCCGATCGACGACCTGGCGCAGGCGCTCAAGATTCCGTCTTCAAACTGGCGCGATTACGTCGGGCCGGAATCCCGCTGGTGGTTTCTCCTCGACCGCATGGTGTCGACCACCTCGCCGACCGTCATCGCCTACGCCAAGGTCGCACCGGGGCTTGCCACCGGAGATCGCCTTCAGATTGCGAAACAGATCGACGACCATGTCGACGGCGCGCTTGTCTCTGGCTGGAGCCAGACGCTGGCCAGCCTCATTCCGTGGGCGCAGCGTGAACTCCTCGTCTTTGGCGGAGCGGTCGCGGTGCTGGTGGCGCTGATCCTGGCCATCGTCTATCGCAACGCCTCTCTCTGGCTGCTGCACATGCTCTCGATTATCGCGGCGCTGCTCGCCACGGCGGCCACGCTGAAGCTCTTCAATGTCTCGGTCAACCTGCTCAACGTCCTCGCCTTTCCCCTGATGATCGGGGTGGGGGTCGATTACGGCACGCATCTGATCCTGGCGGCGCGGGCGGGGGATGGCAATTTTGCCGGAACAATTAAGGCTGTCGGCCTGAGCGGCCTCACGACCTCCACGGGATTCGGCGCCTTGATTCTGGCTCAGAATCCCGCTCTTTCCGGCCTCGGCATCATCTGCGGAGTGGGGGTGCTCTGGTGCCTGCTGTTCTCCCTGCTCCTGGTCGCACCAGGAGCCATGCGCCTTGAGAGCCGTCTTGCCCGCAACGGGGAACCCGCCTAGGTTCCGGGTACGGATATGAAAGCCTTGCTCCGCGTTCTTTGCTGTCTGTTTCTTGTCGCTGGTGCTGCAAAAGCCGATCAGGTGGTGGCAGATGTTCAGAAAAAGCTGCTGAACCTGGGTTACTATAATGGCGTGGTCGACGGGCAGATGGGCAGCCAGACAGCGGCGGCCGTCCGTCGCTATCAACTGGCCGAAAACCTCCGCGTCACCGGCAATCTCACCCCGCAGACGCTGGAGCGACTGAATGTCCAGACGCCCCCTCCCGTCGCCCGGACAACCCCTCCGCCGAAGAAATCTTCTGCCGGACAGCCAAAACCCGGCGCCGTACAGGCCGTGCCGGAGTACGTCGCCATCGCCGATATCTTCAAAGGCGGCCCGTATATCTCGGCTGGACCCGAGGTGCAGATCGCCACGATCCGGCAGGCCCAGAAAACCCTGCGCCTGCTGGGATATTACAACGGTCCGGTGAACGGTTCGCCCAGCCCGGCCCTCGTCAGCGCGCTGAAAGCCTGGCAGGCGAGCGCCCGATTCCGCCAGACCGGCCGGTTTGACGAGAATACGCTGAAGGGTCTGAACATCATGCCCAACTGATTTTCGCGATTGCAGAGCAAGGCGGTCGCCGCTAAACCTTTTTCCCGATGCTTCTCGATTTTCTTCCGATCCTCCTCCACGTTTTGATCGCCGTTGGCTTTGCCTCGATCATCCTCGTGTTGAACATTGCTCTCGGACGAGCCGGAAAGCGCACGAAAATCAAGGATACCGCCTACGAGTGCGGCGTCATCCCGGAGCCCGGCCCGCAGCCGCGCTTCAGCGTGAAGTTCTATCTCGTGGCGATGCTCTTCATCCTTTTTGATATCGAGGTCGTCTTCATGTATCCGTGGGCCGTGGTCTACCGGGATTTCATCGCCCAGCATGGCATGGTGATCTTCTGGAGCATGCTCAGCTTCGTCATCATCCTCCTCTTCGGCTATGTCTACGCCGTCAAGAAGGGTGCCCTCGACTGGGGACGCTAAGCCTCCCGGCTTGGCCATCGCTTTCCTCGTATGATCCATCATCTGGTCCTTTTTCAGGTTAAGCCCGAAGTCGACGAGGAGAAGATCGAGTGGTTGATGCGGGAGACCCGCATCCAGCTTCTCAAGATTCCCGAGGTGCTCAACCTTCGCTGCGGCAAGCGGGTGGATGAATCCATGGAATGGCCGTTTTTCCTTTCGGTCGAGGTCGAGTCACTCGACAAGCTCTCGATCTATATGAACGATCCGATCCACGTGAAATTCGTGGAGCAGGTGATCAAGCCCCACATCGTCCAGCGCCTCGCGCTGGATTACGAGATGGAGCCGGGCAAGGACGTCAGGTACTCCTGAAGCTTTCGCTTCAGGCAGCCGATTTCGTCCTCTGAAACGACAAACGGCGGGGAAAACGACAGGACGTTTCCCGCCGGTCCTCCTCCCAGCAGGATGAACCCGTCTTTCAGCCCCTGGTACATGATCGCGACGGAGAGTTGCGGGTAGGGCGATCCGTCCTCCCGGATCAGCTCCACGCCAAGCATCGAGCCCGCGCCACGGATCTGGCCGATATGCGGCGAGGCCAGTGATTCCAGGGCGAGCCGCAGCGTGCGTCCGGTACGGCGGGCCATCGCGGCCGTCGTGTCCTTTTCATGCTCGCGTATCGAGGCCAGAGCCATCGCGCATCCCACGGGATTGCCCAGCATCGTGCTCGTATGCAGCGCCTCGCCCGTGGAGGCGGGCCATGCGTCCATGATATCCGATCGCCCCACGCAGGCGGCCAGCGGGAAGCCTCCCGTGAGCGCCTTGCCCAGGCAGATGATGTCTGGAAAGACGCCGAAATGCTCGCAGGCGAAGAATTTTCCCGTGCGGTGAAACCCGGTGTAGATCTCGTCGAGGATGAGCAGGATTTTGTACTCGTCGCAAACCTCGCGCAGCATGTGCAGGAAGTCGCGCGGCGGAGTGATCTCTCCTCCGCGTCCCTGGATCGGCTCCACCAGGATGCACCCGATCTCACGCCGGCCGATGGTGGCGACGATCTGGCAGCGCAGCTCCTCCAGGCAGGGCGTGGAGCAGTTGGGAAACGGCGAGCCCTCCAGGCGAAATCCGTCGCGGCACTCAAAGGGGCAGCGATAGCAATGCGGGTAGGGGAGCTGCACGCCGAAGCGAGCCGACTGCGCCCGGAACGGCGTCCGGAAATAGTCGATACCATTTGCCTCCAGAGCGCCGTAGCCGAGGCCGTGATATCCGCCGGTGAAGCTGATGACCCCGGGCTTGCCGCTGTGGAGCAGCGCCGTCTTCAGCGCCGCCTCGATGGCTTCCGAGCCGGAATTGGCCAGAAACGTTTTGCCTGCTCCCAAGCCCCAGCGTTCAAAGGTGATACGGCTCAGCGCCTCGCAGAGATCGGCCTTGAGCGCTGCCGGATGCACGTCGCCCATGGCGTGAAGGAGGGTTCCCGCCTGGGTGATGGCGGCCTCGCGCACGGAGGGAGCGCCATGGCCGAGGTTGGCCACGGCAAAAGCCCCGGTGAAATCCAGATAGCGGTTTCCATCCGCATCCCACACGTTGGCACCCTCGGCGCGTTCCCAGAAGATGGGAAACTCGGGGTCGAGCAAGGTCACGCCCCGCGCCTCGTAGGCCTTGAGCTTGGCGGCCAAGTCGCGCGAACGCGGACCCGGGGGCGGGACGACGATCTCCGGCAGCATCGTACGTCAGGCAGCCCGTCCGATATAGGAGGGGTACACCAGCCGCTCGTACAGGTTGGCATGGGCGGCTGCGATCGAGGCGGCGGAGAAATCCGTCCCGAGATTGCGGTTGAGCAAGGTCTCCGCCTGCGCGGGATCGTTCAGCGTATGCAGGGCCCGGCGGCAGATGTCGGCGACGCCATCGGCCGACTCGCGGGTGAAAACAAAGCCGTTGCCGAGATTGGCGCCCGGCTCCCAGTCCCGCACGTACTGAAACAGGCCGCCGCATTGCACCGCTACGGGCATAGCGCCATAAAGGACGGCGCGCCTGAGCCAGACGGCCTCGGGTTCCACGGGAGCGGGCAGCAGGAGAAGGTCCGCCGCCGCCAGCGCCTTGCGCGCGAGCGTCTCATCGAACTCTCCAAACTGGACAAATTTCCCCGCGTGTTTCCGGCGGGCGACCTCGAGCGGGATCGCCAGCTCCGCCGGAACCCCGCCCAGCACCGCGATGCGGACATCCTCCACCAGCAGGCGGTCGAGAGCTCCCAGCAGGCTGTCGATCCCGGCCTGCCTGGTCGCCTCGGTGAAGGTGACAATCGTGCGGGCTGACGCGCCGGGAGCGAGCCCGGCCGCCTGGAGGAAATCCTCCGTGTTCCTGCCGCGTGCGGCTGGCTTGCCCTTGGAATACGGGGCTGCCAACGCGGTGTCGGCATCGGGTTTCCAGCCGGTCACATCGTCGCAGGAGGGAATGCCGACCAGCTTGTGCCGCTGCTCGCGCAGGACGGGGTCGAGTCCGCATCCGTAGTCCGGCGTTTGCGCCGCATCGACGAAGCGCTCGCCGGGCAGCACCACGGCATCCGCGTAGATGATGCCGCCCTTGAGGCAGTTCATGCTGCCGAAGTATTCCAGTCCTTGGGCGGAAAAGTAGTCGCCGGGCAGGTTGGTGAGGCCGAAGTCAAAGCTCCAGAAATTGCCCTGGTACTCAAGCCCGTGCGGACTGAGCACGGTGCGGAAGGGCAGGCGCTGGTCGCGCACGAGCGCGGGGGCGATCGCCGTCTCCCAGCTGTGGAGATGTAGCACCTGCGGCGCCGGGTCCGCGCGGCGGGCCAGTTCCAGCACGCACTTGGTGAAAAAGATGAACCGGGCGGCGTTGTCCTGGTAGTCGCGGTCGTCGGTGCCGTAAATGCCGGAGCGGTCAAAATACTCGTCCCGGGAGACAAGGAACACCTGCACTCCGGCGGGCGTTTTTGTCTCGAAGACTTCGCAGGGATAGCGTCCGCTCCCGACCGGCACGGTGAACTTCACCCCGGTTTTGCGCGCCTTGATCGACTTGTTTTCGCGGATGGCGCGGTAGTATGGCAGTACGACGCTGACCTCATGCCCGAGGGTGCGAAGCTCGCTGGTCAGGCTGGCCAGCGTGTCCGCAAGGCTGCCGGAACGGATGAGTGGCGATAACTCGCTCGACGCCATGAGAATCTTCATGCCTGTCTGCTAGCACGTTGCGGGGGCAGTGTCATCACTGTACGATGACTTCATGCCATCCTCTCCGATTGCGGTTGTCACCTGCGGCCCGGCCTACGAGCCCATTGATTCCGTTCGCCGCATCACCAACCACTCCACCGGGGAAATCGGCGTTTTTTTGAGCGACGCGCTGGCGGCGAGGGGATTTCACGTCGTGTGCTTTCGCGGGGAGATGGCGACGTTTCCCGCGCCATCGTCGGCGCAGGTGCATTCCTTTACGACGAATGACTCGCTGGAAGCGCTGTTTGCCGGCCTGCCCGCGGCCCCGGCGGTGATTTTTCACGCTGCGGCTCTCTCCGATTATCGGGTCGGTTCCGTCAAGGGAGCCCGGGTGACGGGAAAGATCCGTAGTGATTTGAAGGAACTCGTGATTCATCTCACACCTGCGACAAAGCTCCTACCGCTCCTGCCTGAGATGTTTCCCCAGGCTCTCATCATCGGCTGGAAGTACGAACTCGACGGCACGTGTGAGGAGGCTCTGGAGCGAGGGCGCCATCAGGTCGCCGCGGTTGGCACGGCGGGATGCGTGGTCAACGGTCGCGCCTATGGGGAGGGATTTGGCTTCCTGGAAGATGGCGAGGTGCGGCATTTTGCGGACAAGCGGTTCCTCGCCGCGCATCTGGCGGATTGGAGCTGGCGCAGGGTTGCGCTCGATGCGTGATCTTTTGTTCCCTCCGGACTTGTGGGAAACGAGACGCGTGGCGTAATCTCTCAGGCTTGCCCTTACCACCTGCAGCAGCACCTCAAATGAAGATTTTTTTGGACGGTCAGTTCCTCGACAAGCAAGACGCGAAGATTTCCGTGTTCGACCACGGCCTGCTTTATGGTGACGGCGTCTTCGAAGGCATCCGTTTTTACAATGGGCGTGTCTTCCGGTTGGAGCAGCACATCGACCGCCTGTATGATTCCGCCAAAGCCATCTGCCTGACCATTCCGATGACTCCGGCTGAAATGACCGAGGCTCTGCTGGAGACGATTCGCCAGAATGGACTCCAGGATGGCTATGTGCGTCTCGTCGTGACTCGCGGCGTGGGCGACTTGGGGTTGAACCCTCTCCTGTGTCCCAAGGCCAGCGTGATCATCATCGCGGCGAAGATCACCCTTTACCCCGAGGAAATGTACAAGAACGGCCTCACTGTGGTGACCTGCTCGACGCGCCGCATCCCGCATGGCGCGCTCAGCCCGATGGTGAAGTCGCTCAATTACCTCAACAATGTCCTCGCCAAAATCGAGGCCCAGCAGGCCGGAGCCGGCGAGGGGCTCATGCTGAACGAGCAGGGTTATGTGGCCGAGTGCACGGGCGACAACATTTTCACGATCAAGAACGGTCAGGTCTTCACGCCCCCGATCTCGGCTGGAGCGCTGGCCGGGGTCACTCGCGAGGCGATGTTCGACATCTCCGCGCAGCTCGGCGTGACGATCTCCGAGCCGAACATGACCCGATACGATATTTACACGGCCGACGAGTGTTTCCTCACAGGAACTGCGGCGGAAGTCATCCCCGTGACCAAGCTCGACACCCGGGTGATTGGCGACGGGAAGCCGGGTCCGCTGACCCTGAAATTCATCGAGAAGTTCCATGAGTTGACAGCCAACTCTGGTACGGCGATTTATTAAGCATGCAGTGCGACGTTTGCCAGCAGAAGGAAGCCACGGTTTTCCTCACCCAGATCGTGGGAGGGAAGATGCAGAAGGTGAATCTCTGCGAGGCATGCTCGAAGGACAAAGGAGTCAATGACCCGACCGGTTTTGCCCTGGCCGATCTCCTGCTAGGCATGGGAGCCGCCCAGGAAATCGAGAAAAACCCGGCCGCCCAGCGCTGCCCGGTCTGCGGCTTCACGCAAGCGGACTTCAAGAAGACGGGCCGCCTCGGGTGCAGCACCTGCTACGAGGTTTTTGCTGATGGTTTGGAAGGCATGATTCGCAACATGCACAAGGGACCCGAGCACGTCGGGAAAGCTCCGGTGGCTTATCTGCGGTCGCGGCAAATCGACCAGAAGATCAAGACCTTGCAATCAAGCCTCCAGGAAGCCGTCGCGGCCGAGCAATATGAAAAAGCCGCGGACCTTCGCGATCAGATCCGTCGGATCGAGGCAGGATTGGAAGCATGAAGCTGACTGAAATCATCGAAAACTCCGGGGAGTGGCTCAAGGGCGACGGTCCGCACCGCAACATCGTCGTCAGCAGCCGCGTCCGTCTCGCCCGCAACCTCCGCAGCAAGCCGTTTCCCGGCTGGGCCAAGAAAGCCGAGCGCATCGAGGTGCTCAAGATCGTCAAGAGCGCGGTCGAGCAGCTTCCCGAGATGGAGGATGCCTACACCGAGAACCTCGAGGCTCTCTCTCCGCTGGAGAAGCAGGTGCTGGTCGAGCGTCATCTCATCAGCCGTGAACACGCCGCCAAGGGCGTGGGCAGCGGGGTGGTGATGAATGTCAACCAGTCCCTCAGCTTCATGATCAATGAAGAGGATCACCTGCGCATGCAGGCGATCTGCTGCGGGCTGCAACTCGGCAAGGTCTTCGCCATGATCAACCAGGCGGATAGCGAGTTGGAGCCCATGCTCGACTTTGCCTTCCACCCGCAGCTCGGCTACCTCACGGCCTGCCCGTCGAATGTCGGCACCGGCATGAGGGCGTCCGCGATGCTTCATCTGCCCGGCCTCGTCATGAGCGACCAGATGAACAAGATCATCAATTCCGTAAACAAGATCGGTCTCGCCGTGCGCGGACTGCACGGAGAGGGGACGGAAGCCATGGGCAACCTGTTCCAGGTTTCGAATCAGACGACCCTCGGCGAGGCGGAGGAGGAGATCATCTCGCGGCTCAATGATGTGATCGAAAAAATCATCGAGCACGAGTGCAACGCCCGCCAGTTGCTCCTGCAGAAGAAGCCTGTCACGCTGCTCGACCAGATCGGCCGCGCTTACGGCGTCTTGTCCTACGCTCACTCCATTAGCTCGAAGGAGGCGCTTAACCTGCTTTCCGTGATCAAGTTGGGGACAGATCTGAATCTTTTCCCCGATGAAAATCGAATCCTGGTGGATGAGCTCTTTATCGAGACGCAACCTGCTCATCTTCAAAAAGGAGCGCATGTGCAAAAAATGTCCGCGGATGAAAGGGACACCTTGCGCGCTTCACTGATTCGAGCCAAACTACAAGTCGTGCCCAAGCCGGATATCGCGAAAATCGCCACCCAACCCTTGGGGACGACCGAAAATGATGAATAACTTCACTCCTCGTGCGCAACAGGTATTGGCGCTCGCCCGCAAGGAAGCCGATCGGTTCAACCACAACTATGTGGGTACTGAGCATCTCCTGCTCGGACTGATCAAGCTCGGCCAGGGAGTGGCGGTCAATGTCCTCCAGAAGATGGGCCTCGACCTTGAGACCGTCCGCATGGAGGTTGAGAAACAGGTGGGTTCCGGTCCCGAGACCAAGATGGTCGGGAACATCCCGTATACCCCGCGCGTCAAGAAGGTCCTTGCCCTTGCCGGCAAGGAAGCCAAGGCCCTTCAGCACTCCTACGTGGGCACCGAGCACATCCTGCTCGGCCTGCTCCGCGAAGGCGAGGGCGTTGCCGCCCGCGTGCTCAAGAGCCTCGAGGTCGACATCGAGCGCACACGCAACGAGATCCTCAAGGAACTCGATCCGAATTTTGCACCGCAGGAAGAAGAAGGCGGCGTGCCACAGGAAGCTGGTTCCAAGAAGGACGGCAAGACCCCGGCCCTTCGCGCCTTCGGTCGTGATCTGACCGAACTCGCCAAGAAGGGCGAGCTCGATCCGGTCATCGGTCGTGCCGACGAAATCGAACGCGTCATTCAGATCCTCTGTCGCCGTACGAAGAACAATCCGGTGCTCATCGGTGAGGCGGGCGTTGGCAAGACAGCCATCGCGGAAGGCCTCGCGGAGGAAATCATCAACGGCAACGTGCCGGAGATCCTGCGTGAAAAGAAGGTCGTCACCCTCGACCTCGCCCTCATGGTGGCCGGTACCAAGTACCGCGGCCAGTTTGAAGAGCGCATCAAGGCGGTGATGGATGAGATTCGTCGCACCAAGAACGTCATCCTCTTCATCGACGAGTTGCACACCATCGTGGGTGCCGGTTCGGCCGAGGGAGCGATGGACGCCTCCAATATCATCAAGCCCGCGCTTTCCCGCGGCGAGCTGCAGTGCATCGGCGCCACCACGCTGAACGAGTACCGCAAGTACATCGAAAAGGACGCCGCCCTCGAGCGCCGCTTCCAGACCGTGAAGGTGGAGGCCCCTTCGGTAGATGAGACCATCCTTATCCTCAAGGGCATCCGGCCGAAGTACGAGGCGCACCACAAGGCCAAGATCTCCGACGAAGCCCTCGAGCTTGCCGCAAAGCTTTCCGATCGCTACCTGACCGGACGCTTCCTGCCGGACAAGGCCATCGATGTGATGGACGAGGCTGGCGCCCGCGCCCGCATCTCGGCCATGACACGTCCGCCAAACGTCAAGGACATCGAGGCTGAGATCGAGTCGATCCGCATCGAGAAGGAAGCCGCCATCAAGGCGCAGGATTTTGAGAAAGCCGCCTCGCTTCGCGACACGGAGAAGCAGGCCAAGGATCGCCTCGACAGCATCCTCGCCGAGTGGAGAGCCAACAAGGAGGAGAAGGAAGTCCATGTCACCGAGGACGACATCATGCATGTCTTGTCGAAGTGGACGGGCGTTCCTCTCTCCCGCATGGAGCAGCAGGAGACTCAGAAACTCCTGACCATGGAGAACGAGCTCAAGGGCAAGGTGATCGGCCAGGACGAGGCCGTCATCGCGATCAGCAAGGCTCTGCGCCGTTCGCGTGCCGACTTGAAGGACCCGCGCCGCCCGATCGGCTCATTCATCTTCCTCGGCCCAACAGGTGTCGGCAAGACCTTCCTCGCCCGTACGCTCGCCGAGTTCATGTTTGGCGATGCAGACGCGCTGATCCAGATCGACATGTCCGAGTACATGGAGAAGTTCACCGCCTCGCGCCTCATCGGCTCGCCTCCGGGCTATGTCGGTTACGAAGAGGGCGGTCAGCTCTCCGAGGCGGTCCGCCGCCGTCCGTACTCCGTGGTGCTCTTCGACGAGATCGAAAAGGCTCACCCCGACGTGATGCATCTCCTGCTCCAGATCCTGGAGGAGGGCAAGATCACGGATTCGCTGGGCCGCAAGATCGACTTCCGCAACACGATCATCATCATGACGTCGAATGTCGGCGCCGAGTTGATCAAGAAGCAGACCTCGATGGGTTTCGGCGCTCCGAAGCTGGACGACAACTACGACACCATGCAGGGCAAGATCCTCGAGGAGACGAAGCGTGTCTTCAAACCCGAGTTTCTCAACCGCCTGGACGACATCATCGTCTTCCACACATTGAGCAAGGTCGATCTCATTACGATCGTGAATCTCGAGGTCAGCAAGGTGGTTACCCGTATCAAGTCCAAGGACATCCACCTCGAGCTCGAGGAATCCGCCAAGGAGCTTCTCATCGAGAAGGGTTACGATCCCATGTATGGCGCGCGTCCGATGCGTCGTGCCGTGGAGCGTTACCTCGAGGACCCGATGGCCGAGGAACTCCTGCGCGGCAACGTGAAGCCCGGCGAGACGCTGAACGTCCGTCGGGAAGGCGAGAAGCTCGTCTTCACCCCGAAGTCCGGCACATTGCCCGAGCCCAGTTCGGCCACGGCCAGCTAAAAGGGAATTCCAGAAACTTAACGAAGAAGCCCGTCAGCAATGGCGGGCTTTTTCGTTTCCTCTTCAGGCGGAAACCGCCGAGTTCGTGGACTGGAGAAGGAAAGACACCAGACCAGGAAAGCGGTCCTCGAGTTCCTCACGGCGCAGGGAATTCATGCACTTCGTGCCATCGACCCGCGTGCGAATGATTCCGGCTGCGCGCAGGATCTGAAAATGATGGGAGCGCGTGGCCTTGGCTCCCTCGATGGGAAACTCATTGCAGGCAAATTCCTTCTCGGGACGGTCCAGCAAATGGCGGACAATCTGGAGACGGCAGGGATCTGCCAGCGCCTGAAGGACATTGGCGATTTCCACGCTGCCGAGTTCCGGATGTTCGTATTGCTTCATGTGCCCTTTTGATCTTAATGGCATAAAGCCTGAGGCTCAATGGCAAGAATGTCATTTGACATCCTGATTATGCGGGATAATAGTTCGATCGTTATCGAACAATATATGAGCACAGCCGCGAATCTTCGCCTTCTTGAACCCGTCCAGATCGGTGATTTTCAGTTACGCAATCGCATCATCATGGCTCCTTTGACCCGGTGCCGTGCAAGCGAAGGGCGCATCCCCAATACCATGATGGCCGAATACTATCGGCAGCGCGCATCGGCGGGATTGATCCTGACAGAGGCCACCGCCGTGACTCCCAAGGGCGTGGGATATCCCGACACTCCTGGCATCTGGTCGGATGAGCAGGTCGAGGGCTGGAAGCTCATTACCAAGGCCGTCCATGAAGAGGGCGGTATCATTCTCAGCCAGCTGTGGCACGTGGGCCGCATCTCCGACCCCCGCTACCTCGATGGCGATCTGCCCGTGGCTCCCAGCGCCATCGCTGCGGAAGGCCATGTGAATCTCGTTCGCCCGCTCACGCCATTTGTCACACCGCGCGCTCTCGAGCTGGAGGAAATCCCGGGTATCATCGAAGCCTACCGCAAAGGTGCGGAAAATGCCCTGCGAGCTGGTTTCGACGGCGTCGAAATTCATGGAGCCAACGGCTATCTGCTCGATCAATTTCTCCAGGACAAGACGAACATCCGCACCGACGAATACGGCGGCTCCATTGAGAACCGCGCCCGCCTCATGCTTGAGGTCGTCGATGCCGCCATCGGAGTCTGGGGGCCGGGGCGCGTCGGTTTGCATCTCGCTCCGCGCGGAGATTCCCATGGTATCGGCGATTCGAACCCCCGCGAAACCTTCGGTTATGTGGCCCGCGAAACCGGCCGGCGTCAGATCGCTTTCCTCTGCGCCCGGGAATCGCTCGGTGAAAACCGCATCGGACCCGCGCTCAAGCAGGACTTTGGCGGCTCATACATCGCCAATGAGAAGTTCACGCTCGAGACCGCCGAGCAGGTGCTGGCCGCCGGGGAAGCCGACGCGGTGGCATTCGGCAAGGATTTCATTTCCAATCCCGATCTCGTCCGGCGCTTCTCCGAGGGAGCGGCGTTGAATCCGTTCCACTCCGAGACCTTTTACGGCGGGGGTGCAGGGGGATATATCGACTATCCGACCCTGAACTAAAGGACGCCTAGAAAGTACTGAACGACATCCGACCGGCGGCTGGCGCATAGTCGCCGGTTTCGGATTTGATCAGGAATGCCGGGCACTTGTCCTTTTCGGCCAATACCGGCACCTGTCCCGGGCCGACCCAGCCCTTGGGGTGCTCGGTCACAGTGTAGGAGATATTGACGATGTCGTTGGGTTTGAGACCGCTCGCCGAACGGGTCACCTCATTGACCATGGCGACGACGAGGACCTTCTGATCGTTTTCCTTTTCTCCGGGCTCTACATCCACGCGGAGAACCTCGATCTGGACGAGCTCGGGAGCCTTGGATTGCATCGACTCGTAAGCCGACGGGGGAAGTTCCGCCCGGAGGAGGAGGGGAAGAAGGAAGAAGAGCAGAGTCAGGGATTTTTTCATGCGAGGGAATCCGGCTAAATAAAAGAGCAGTCAGGGTTGAGGTTTGCGAGCTTCGTCAATGAACTCTCGCACTGCAGATTCGATCTGGGAAGCCACGTTCACCTTGGGTTTTACAAACTTCGGGGTGAACCAGGGAAACATGCCGAGCAAGTCGTACGTGACGAGGATCTGCCCGTCGCAGCCTGCTCCGCTGCCGATCCCGATGGTCGGGACAGGAATGGCGCGCGAAAGCATCTCGGCCACCGGCGGGGTGACCAGCTCAAGGACGATCCCAAACACTCCGGCCAGAGCCAGGGCCTCGGCATCCTCCAGGAGTCGCTTGGCCTGATCCTCGGTTTTTCCCTTGATCCGATAGCCGCCCTCTTCCTTGACCCGCTGGGGAAGCATGCCGAGATGCCCGAGTACGGGGATCTGTTCGTCGAGGATCGCCCGGATGGTCGGGAGCACCTCTATGCCGCCCTCCATCTTGACCGCTCTGGCGCCCGCTTCGACCAGACGCCGGGCGTTGGCGGCGGCGGTCTTCGGGTCGGGGGCCGCGTCCGCGCTGAGGTCCCCGACCAGAATCGTCTGGGATACTCCACGTGCCACCGCAGCGGTATGATGCACCATATGGTCCATCGTGACTCCGGTGGTATCCGGCATTCCGAGCACCACCATGCCCAGCGAATCTCCGACCAGGATCAGATCAAGTCCCATGCCATCCAGCAGGCGACCCATGGGGTAATCGTAAGCGGTAAGGACGGCAAATTTGTGATTGGCCGCCTTCTTTTCCGTAAAGGATTGTCTTAAGGTATTTATGTAAAAAAAGCTATTAAGCCCCTCCTAATAAACTGATTCCGAATAGATGTTGCATCCCGTTTGATCGACAGCGGCGAGCAACTGGGCCACGGAACGCTCCTGTCCGGGTAGAATCATTCGTGGGCGAATGTCAGCCAGCGGCAGGAGGACAAAAGCCCTTTCCGAGATGCGGGGATGAGGCAGAACGAGCCGAGAATCTTCCTGTGTGCGACCATCACAATAGAGAAGATCGAGATCGATGGTCCGGGGACTGTTGCGGGGATGGTTGTTCGGCCGACCGAGGGTCATCTCGATTTCCAGCAGATGATCCAGCAGTTCGCCCGGTGAGAGATCGGTCGAGATCTCCAGGGCAGCGTTGAGGAAGGGTTCGGCATCGGCGGAGCAATCCACCGGAGCAGTTTCATAGACGCGCGAGCCGATCACGGGATCGGTGCCCGTATGCAGGCCGAGCAATTCGCGACGGGCGGCCTGGAGATAAAGCAGGCGCGGCTCGATGTTGGACCCGAGGGCGATGCCTGCTCTCATAGCGCGTTTAGTCGGTGAGACCGAGCACGTCCTGCATGTCGTAGAGTCCCGGCTCGCGACCGTGCGCCCACTTGGCAGCGCGCAGAGCGCCCTTGGCGAAGGTGTCTCGGCTGGATGCCTTGTGGGTCAGCTCCACGCGCTCGCCCACATTGGCGTATATGACCGTATGATCGCCCACGACATCACCGCCGCGCACAGCGTGGAGGCCGATTTCCTTGGGCGTGCGCTCACCGACCATGCCTTCGCGGCCATGGCGGACGTCGCTGTCGTAGCTCAATCCTCGCACCTCGGCAAGGATCTCAACCAGACGGCGGGCTGTGCCGCTCGGGGAATCCTTCTTCAGTCGATGGTGCATCTCAACGACCTCAAGATCGAAGTCCGGTCCAAGGATCTCGGCCGTCTTGCGGGTCAGCCAGAAAAGCGTGTTCACGCCGACGCTGAAGTTCGGGGCAAAAACGATCGGGATGATCTTTGAGAGCTCCATGATCCGGGCACGAACTGCGTCCGAATGACCTGTGGTGCCAATGACAAGGGCTTTGCCCGCTTTGGCGCAGGCTTCCGCCACACCGAGTGTGACATCGGCATGGGTAAAGTCGATGACGGCATCGCACGCGGGGAGGGCGGCGGCAAAATCGTCGCCGTGATCGAGCGCAGCGGAGACCGCGAGCTCCGGATCAGCCTCGGCACAGTTGATCAAGGCCTGTCCCATCCGGCCCTTGGCTCCGTTGATAATCAGCTTGAGCGCGCTCATGCTAGAGAATGCCGACGGCGGCGAGGGTTGCCTTGACGCGGGCCTTGTTGGCGTCGGTCATTTCGCAAAGCGGGAGCCGGACCTCCGGCGTCATCTGGCCGAGTTCCGCCAGGGCATACTTCGTCGGCACCGGATTTGGCTCGATGAAGAGGTCCTTGAAAACCGGATAGTACTTGCGATGAACCGCCGCTGCATCACCCGGGCGTCCTGCCAGCCAATGGCGAACGAGATCGCCCACTTCCTTGGGGATGATATTGGAAGCCACGCTGATGACGCCCACCGCGCCAGCCGAAAGGAAGGGCAGGGTGAGGGAGTCATCACCGGAGAGAATCTCAAAGGAATCCGGCAGAGCCTGGCGCAGCTGGTTCACGCGCTCGACAGACCCGCCCGCTTCCTTGATGGCGACGATATTCGGGAAATCCCTGGCGAGACGCACGACGGTATCGACCCCGATCTCGATGCCGCAGCGCCCCGGGATGCTGTAGAGCACGAGCGGGATCTTTACGGCCTCGGCGATGGCCTTGTAGTGCAGATAAAGCCCCTGCTGGGACGGCTTGTTGTAATACGGCGCTACCAGCAAGGCCGCGTCCGCGCCGAGGCGCTCGGCCTCGACGGTGAGTTCGATGGCTTCCTTGGTGCTGTTTGATCCCGTTCCGGCAATGACCTTGCAACGGCCCTTGGCGATCTCGACGGCGGCTTTGATGACGGCATTATGCTCGTCATGATCGAGAGTGGGCGACTCGCCCGTGGTCCCCACGGGAACGATGCCCTCCACGCCGCCACGGATCTGGCCTTCGATCAAAGCCGCAAAAGCGGCCTGGTCGAACGCTCCGTCGCGAAACGGCGTCACCAACGCTGTATATGTGCCTGCAAACGACATGGGAAAGAAAATGAAAGCCTAGAGAGTAATTGTCCCGGCGAAAACAAAATCCGCAGGGCCGGTGAGGGTCACCTTGCGGAAGTTGCCAGCCACCTTTTCGAAACCGACCTGAAGGGTATCGCCTCCGCGCACCTTCACCGAGATCGGGCTCGGGGTCTGGGACTTGAGATGATAGAGTAGCGCCGCCGCGCAGACGCCCGTGCCACAAGCGAGAGTCTCGTCCTCCACGCCGCGCTCATAGGTGCGGAGCGCAATGAGCCCGGGCTCGATGGTCTGGACGAAATTGGCATTCGTGCCCTTTGGCGCAAAAGCCTGATGGTAGCGCAGCGCCGCGCCCGCCTTGCGGACATCGACGGCCTCCAGGTCTTGGACGAACGCCACGGCATGCGGGACGCCGGTATTCAGGAAATGGACCTCCATTTCCTCGCCAGCGACGTCGAGCGCCTCCGGCGGACGGTGGGAATGCGGGTCGCTCATCGCGATGGTGACGAGACCAGCCGTGATCTGGGCGCGGATCAGTCCGGCCAGCGTTTCAAAGGAGACTTCATCCGAGGGCTTGGCCTGCAGGCTCGTGGCAAACCGGGCGAAACACCGGGCGCCATTGCCACACATCTCGGCCTCGCCGCCATCGGCATTGTAATACCGCATCAGAAAATCAGCCCCGTGCAGGGAGGGCTCGACCATGAGCACGCCGTCGGCGCCAATACCGCGGTGGCGGTCGCAAAGGTGCGCGATGCGGGACGGGTCGAGGCTCAGGGAGCGATCACGGTTGTCGAGCATGACGAAATCATTGCCCGCGCCGTTCATCTTGGTGAATTTCAACTGCATATCTGTCGCGGAGAAGTTAGCGGGTGTGTGCGGCCTGCACAAGGGGGCTGACGAAATCCTTGATCCTTGCCTCCAGCCCCTCCCCGGAGCCGTGTTCCGCGATGCGGCGCACGATGGCGCTGCCCACGACGACAGCGTCGGATTGCTTCGCCACGGCGGCAGCCTGCTCGGGTGAGGAAATGCCAAATCCCACGGCAATCGGTAGCGTCGTGTGACGACGTATCTCCGCCACCTGCTCGCCGATCGTATCCGAGATATCCTTTTGCTCCCCGGTTACGCCCTCGCGGGAGACGTAGTAGATAAATCCGCCGCCCCCTGCGACGATCTTGGCCATGCGGGCGGGTGGGGTGGTAGGGGCGATCAGACGAATTGGTTGTAAGCCGCTGGCGACGAGGAACTCGGCATTCTGTGCTGCTTCCTCGGGCGGCAGGTCGAGAATCAGCAGGCCATCCGCTCCTGCCTCCACGGCGTCGCGCAGGAAGTTCTCAAACCCGTAAACGTAGACCGGGTTGAGGTAGGTGAAGAGCACGACCGGCATCTGCGAGGTCTTGCGGAGTTCACGAACGACATCGAGGACCCCGGCGACGGTGGCGCCATTGGCGAGAGCACGCGTCGAGGCTGCCTGGATGGTCGGTCCATCGGCCACCGGATCAGAGAAAGGAATGCCCAGCTCCAGGATGTCCACCCCGGCCTCGTCGAGGGCGCGAGCGACGGAAAGTGTGGCCGCAAGCGAGGGATCACCTGCAGTGATATAGGCGACGAATCCAGACTGCCCGGCCTCGGCCAGGGCACGGAAACGTTCGGAGATACGATTGGGCGTTGTCACAGAATCCGAGAGAATCGGCTGGTGAGGGGAATCGTGGCAAGCAAATCACGATTCCCACGCAACGATGGGTCCGGGCCGACGCGAGGCGGCTAGTTTTGCGGTGTCACCGGCGTGCCGTTCTTTCCGCCATCGGAAAGGCGGAAAACGCCGTTTTTATCGCGATAGAATCCGCCGAAAAGAATGCGACCTTCCTCCCTGGCTTTCTGGGCGCGAGGAGAGCTGCGGATATCTTTGGCCTCCCACTCCATCACCTTGACGCGCCCCCTGTGATCGAGCACTTCCTCGACCGGGAGGGTGAGCTTCGCATACTCGGCATCGCTGAGACGGATCGCGTTGAGTTTCTTCTCGTTATAAAACGAGAGCCACCATGCTCCGTAGGCGTCCGGGGCATTGGGGAGAGAGACTTCCATGGTGAGACCGCCGACTTTCTGAAGGTTGTCCTTCTTGAGGTCGAGAGCGTAGAGGCCCTTGATCTCGGGAATGCTGGAGAGATAGCTGCCGAGAAAATCGCGGATGACCTTGCGAGCCTTTTCACTCGACCTCGCGATGCCGTAGATGCCGATTTCCACTCCGGCCGGATCGTCGGGATCGCCGTAGATGTTCAGTTCCAGACGGCCATTCGCCCGGAACGAGCTGTACGGCACGTTCTTGAACGGACCGTTGTCGACCGCTGTCGCCGGGATTTCCTGAAAGCTCTTGATCTCATCCTGATTGCGCAAGTCGTTCGCGATGACTCTCCACGGCGGCAGCGAGCCCGGCGTCAGTACGCGGACGAACCACATCTCGTCGTCATCGACGTTGCGGATACGCACGATATCCTCGCTTTTGATCGTATCCTCTCCGTAGGGCATCTGGATCGTCACGTCACTGCTCGTCTGCTTGACGATGAGACCGCGCAAGGTCTTTCCCGAGGTCAGTTCGATGCTGTCCGGATAAAGAGAGGCACTGGCCGCGGTCAATCCGGCGAAAAGGAGGAGAGCAGCCCCGGCGAGCGAATTTCGCAATGACAGGCGGATAGGAACTTGCATACCATACCGCGCTTATCACAAGAGAGGTCTCTCTTCCAGCATCTTGCTCATGAAAAACCATTTCCTCACTGCGGCCTCCCTTCTTGGTGCGCTCGCCCTGACCGGTTGCGTCACCCCGCCGTCGAAGTTCAAACCCGCTCCGGATCAGGAGGCGCGCAACAAGGCGCTCAATACCGGCAAGTTCTGGTGGGGCACCTCGACGAGCAGCTTCCAGAACGAAGATCGCGGCGTGAAGGAAGGGGACCCGAACTACTTCCGCACCGATTGGGATGTCTTCGCCGATGAAGGCAAGGCGGCGGTGAAAGGCGACGCGGGCACGTATTCCTGGACAAACTTCGACAAGGACGTGGCGGCCCTGAAGAAGATCGGCGTCTCGCACTTCCGCTTCAGCATCGAGTGGGCTCGCGTTGAGCCGAAGAAGGGCCAGTTCAACGAAGCCGCCATCCGCCAATACGCCGAGATGGCTCGCAAGCTGAAAGCGGCCGGGATCGAGCCGATCGTCACGCTCTGGCACTTCACCTTTCCCGACTGGCTTTACAACCGCTACGACAAGCGCGAGGTCAACTTCCTCCATCCCGACGTGCAGAAGGAATGGGACATCTACGTGACCAAGATGGTCGGCGCTCTCAAACCCTACGTCCGCTACTGGGTGCCGCAGAATGAGCCCAACGGCGCACTGCAACTCGGGTGGATCGCTGGACACTGGCCTCCGGGCATTCTCCTGAGCCCGTTCAAATACAAGCGCGCCATGCGCGTCTGCGCCGACATGTTCATCGATGCCGCTCACATCATCAAAAAGGAGCGCCCCGACGCTGTCATCATGAGTGTGCATTCGCTGCCCAACTGGCGGCCCAACCGCTGGCAGGACCCGACGCTCTGCACGTACAACACGATGCGCCGCCAGAACTTTGACCACCTCGACATGATCCAGCCGGTCGTCGACATCATCGGCATCAACTACTACTACACGCAGGACGCCAGCATCCGCAGCTTCCTCAACCACGGCCAGGGTGAGAAGTCGTCGAATTACACCCAGATGGGCTGGGAGATCGAGCCGGAGGGTATTTATCAGGTGATCAAGCAGATCGGCGACCGTTACCACAAGCCGATGTTCATCTCGGAGAACGGCATCGGAACGAAGAACGAGCAGAAAAAGATCAAGTACCTGCGCGACCATATCAACCAGGTCCGCCGCGCCGACGCGGAGGGCTACGATATGCGCGGCTACTTTGCCTGGACGCTGGTGGACAACTTCGAGTGGACCGAGGGTTATGTGCCGAACTTCGGCCTCACCGTGATGGACCCGAAGACGAAGGATCGCGTGTTTGAGCCGTCCGCGGCGTTCTTCCAGAACGTGATCCGCGCAGGGAATCTCACGCCCTCGACCAAGAACTAGTCGCGGCTCAGTTCCCGGCGGGCCAGACCCGGCCCGCCCGGGGAGTGTCGATGTGGTAGTCGGAGAATTTCCGGCTCAGGATGTCCCGTCCCAGCGCCTCGGCTTCTGCCAGGGGTTTGCATGGGTCGGAGTTCACCTCACCGCGGCTGTTGCCGATACCTCGGACGACGCCGACGAAGTCGGAGTTTGTGTAGCGCGAATATTCCTGGATCTGGTGAATGATCCCGAGGCTGGCTCCCGGGTACGTCTCCTCGGAGGAGAGGATCAGGCCGATGCGCTTGCCTTGCATCCGGCCCACGACCTCGGCGGAAGCCGGGTACGAGGCCGCGTAGTAGCAAAAGGTGCGGTCGAAGAATGCCTTGGTCTGAGCACTGACCCCATACCAGTAGATCGGCGTGCAAAAGACCACCGCCTCCGCCGGGAGGAATGCTTCAAAGAACAGCTCGCGAAAGCGATCCTCGATCGAGCACTCCCCATCGTCCCTGCGGCATTTCCGGCAGTCCCGGAGAAATGACGTGATGTAGTCATCGATGAACGCGATGCGAGGCGTCTGCCCCGCTGCGCGTGCTCCCTGCGCAACCGCCTCCGCGAGCGTCGAGGAGTTACCATTCCGCCTTGGACTTCCCACCAGAATCAGCATGCATTGCTTAAGCGGGAGCGCGGCGGTTCTGTCAACTCCCGAGTCCCGGGGAGGTTTCCGCCAACGGAGAGTGATCCGGCGTTGCGCAGGTGCTGCTCGAATTTCTCAACCGGCAGATCGTAAAGGACGGCAAGGTTTGGCGAGGTGAGCACATCGCCCGGCGCGCCGCGTTTCAGGATGAGACCGTCCTTCAGGAGGAGGATTTCATCGGCGGAAGCAATGGCGTGCTCCGGGGCGTGCGTGGTTTGCAAGATGGCCTTGCCGAGGTCGCGAGCCAGTCTGGTGATCATCTCGAGCATCCGGATCTGGTTGCCGTAATCCAGCCCCGTGGCGGGCTCGTCGAGGATCAGGATCGGCGTCTCCTGGGCCAGGGCCCGGGCCAAGATGACCAACTGCCTCTCGCCTCCGCTCAGGAGCGAGAATGTACGGTCGGCTAGCGTAGTCGCTCCCATCTGGTCCAGCGCCGCCAGGGCGATGCGCCGGTCCTCGCTGCTGCTGGCCGAAAGAAAGGGACGCCGGGATTCCCGCGCCATCAGGACCATGTCGAGGGAGGTAAAGGCAAAGGCGGCTGTTGTTTGCTGGGGGACGAATGCGATATGCCCGGCCACCGCGACCCGGTTCATGGCGCGGATGTCTCCGCCCCGCAGGAGGACCTCGCCGGTGTCCGGTTGCAGCAGCCCAAGCAGGATGCGGAGAAAGGTGCTTTTCCCGCTGCCATTAGGGCCGAGGAGGGCGGTGACCCGCCCGGGTTTGAGGTCCACGGAAACATCACGCAGAATCGTGCGCCCGGGAAAGCGGAATCCCAGGCGGCGGGCGGAGAGGGGCGGAGTCATTATGCCCATCCCTTCCGCGCGCGCCCGAGCACGGCGACAAACGTTATGACACCAAGCAGAGCGGTGATGATGCCGACAGGCACCTCGGCGCGAAACATCGTCCTTGCCGCTGTATCGACGCCGATGAGAAAGGCCGCACCGAGCAGGGCGCTGGCCGGGAGCAGGAGTCGGTTGTCCGGTCCGGTCAGCATTCGAGCCGCGTGGGGAATGATCAGCCCGATCCAGCCGATTTCCCCGCCGATGACGACGGTGAGCGAACTCAATACCGTGGCCATGATGATGGCAACCAGCCGGAGACGCCCGGCAGGCAGCCCGAGGGCGCGCGCCGGTTCATCACCGAGACTCAGGACATTGAGCCGTCCAGACATCGCCAGGAGGACTCCGAGGGCCGCCAGCATAGGCCACACCGTGCGTCCCAGCAATGGCCACTCGCTCAGGGCAAACGACCCCATCAGCCAATACACAATGGACGGCAGTTTGTCATAAGGGTCCGCGAGATACTTCACGATCGCCAGCAGAGCGGAAAACAGCGCGGAAGCGACGATGCCGCCGAGCACCAGGATGAGCATCGGATCGGAGGAACGGCGAAAAAAGGCGGCGATGCCGAGTGCCACACCGACGGCGGCCAGGCCGAAGCCGAAGGTCGTCAATTGCACGACGAGCCAGTTGGTGCTGATGACCATCCCAAGGGCCGCGCCAAAGGACGATCCCGCGAGCACGCCGCACAGGTTGGGAGAGACCAGGGGGTTGGCAAACATCGCCTGATAGGATGCCCCGGCCACGGCAAGCGACGATCCCACCAGCCCCGCGGCGAGAATGCGAGGGAGGCGGAGCTGAAAGAAGACGTTGCTCCACCGGGAGGCATCGCCCGGCGGAGCCTGCCCCGCCAGCAATTGCCCCAACTCGATCCAGCCAACTCCGAATCTGCCAGCCCCGAGGGCGTAAATCATGGCGATGAGCAGCAGGATCGCAAATCCCGGCAACACCCAGGCCCTCGGTTTCATCTGCCGAGCAGTTTCCTGGCTTCCTCCTCAGAGATGGAGACGTGGAGAAAGTCCCGGTAAAACGACACCGTTTCCTGAACGAGGCTGGTCGGTCCGCCGGGATACAAGACATCGGCCAGCCACTGAACTCCGAGAATCCGCATGAAGCTCGGCGGGCGGTCGATGAAATTCAGCGGATCGCGCGGCACGAGATAAACGCGATTGTCCCGCACGGCTTTCACATCGGCCCATCGAGGGTCCTTCCCGACCGAGGCAAAAAACTCCGCGTCCGGCGTCACGATGACCTCCGGATTTTTGACCAGTATCTCCTCGAGGGAAACCCGCTCCAGGCCGCCCATGGTCGCCTGGTCTCCCGGGAAGACAGATTTTCCCCCGGCAACCAGGATGGGATCATAGTGAAACGAGTCGCCAAACTGTGTCATCAGCCCATCGGAGCCGACGGCGTAATACACCGTGGGTCGCCCGCTCTCGGGAATCCCGGCGACGCGTTTCCGCACCGCATCGAGCCTTCGCAGGGCCTCGTCGGCCAGTGTATTGCCTTGTGCCTCCCGGCCCACGGTCTGTCCCACCAGTCGAATCGCCTCCGGGATGTCTGCGACCCGGTCCTCCTCGACGAAGACGACCGGCACATGGACTCTTTCGAAGGAACGCAGGACCGGCTCCATGACAAAGGAGTTTCGCCATGCGATGACCACCTGCGGGTTCAGCGCCAACAGGGATTCCATGTTCGCTCCACGCGCCGCACCATGCCAGCCTCCCACGGCGGGGAGCTTCTTGAACGCGGGGAGGAGAAACTTCGTTCCCGAAGCAAAAAACGAAGATTCCACGGGCGTGTCGACCGAGGCCAGGAGCTCCGGCGCGACAATGTAGACCAGCAGGGTGGGCGGAGGGGCCGTGCCCGCGACACGCTCCACGCGCTCGGGCAGTTCGACAGTTCGCCCGGCGGCATCCACCACGGATCGGGCGGGCGACGCCGCTGGCAGTCCCCACAGCAGGCAGGCCAGGGCGGCAATGCTGGCTCGACGGCGGTTCACGGCGCGGTCTTGTGCTTGGTGCAAGTGGCGCAATGGCTTTGCCCCGCCGGGCTGTTGGTCGATGACACTGGCTCGGCAGGCGGCGGTGCGGCTTTCATCTTCTTGCAGCAGTTCTCCATCAGTGCGGCGGATTCCGCCTCGATGGACTGCGGGGCCTTGCTTTCCCGCTCGGAGGCCAGAAGGACGAGCCTGCTGGAGAGGAATGCGACGACGGCGACGAGAACGATAGCCGCTCCGATGATGCGAATGGTTTTGGATTTCATAAGAGATGTTTAGACTCCTCCCGTGCCTCCGCAGCCGCACGGGCAGCCTGCTCCGTTGGGGTTGGCCCAGAGATTCAACTTCCCCCGGCCCGGTGGAGGCTTGGGCCCGCCGGGCTCGGCTTCGTAGTTGTCCTCGGCCGTATAGGTATCCTCCAGGGCGAGCGTCTCGACATGCCCGTCGACGAAAAGGTAGTTGAACTTGCCGCCGGGATTCAGGTCGGGCTTGCCTGCGGTGAGGGAGATTTGCAGCCCGGGCGTCACACCGGCGTAGGCAGAGCGGCCGATACGAGCCGACGTGTAGGGAAACTCTGTAAGGAGAATGCGCTGGCTGAGCGTTTGCAGGTACGATGTACGCATCCATCGCATCGGGTTTCCCTGGATCATTTGAGCGATGGGTGCGTTGTAGACATTGGAGGCGTAGGTCCGGCGCGAGCCGATCTTTGCGCTCGTGTTTTGGTCCGCGCCATGGAGGAAGAGCTTCTCGACCGCGGAGCCCTTCGGCGTATTGCTTTCCGTCAGGTTGCCGATGCCGGCTCCGACCTCATAGCCCAGATAGGGGAGCAGCCAATAGTCCCAGGACTTCCCATAGGCTGTGGCTCCAAAATCGGAAGGGTCCTTGAGGTTGCAGGCTGTCGGCGGGATCTTGCCCTCGTTCTCGGAGGCAAACCGCGCATAGGCCAGGCCAAACTGCCTCAGGTTGCTGACCGACTGCAACGAAGCGACCCTTTGCAGCATCGGGCGGCTGGCTCCCACGACAAGCGACGCCAGCACCACGATCACCCCGATGGAGATCAGGATCTCGATCATCGTAAATCCCCCGATGGAGCGGCTCGCATCCCGGGCGGGAACCGAACCCGAACAGCCGCAACAAGGCCGCTTCACCGCCTTTGACGGCTTGCGGCGCAGCCCAACCGCGATCACGATCAATCCCGCGACCAGCAGGACGACCGCGTCGGGCTCGGGCACGACATAGGCCGCGGTGATGATCGTGTATCCGCTCAGGCTTGTGTAAAGCCCATCTGTCGCGCTTCCGCTATCCTCGCCCTCCTCGACGTAGGTGATCGTAAAGTCGTTCGCCGCCGCCGTGATCCAGGTTCCATCCTCGGTGAAGATCGAGAATTTCTCCTCGCTGATCAGCGTATAGAGGTACGAATCGGAGAGACTCAGGTCGCCGAACAGCGCGAGGAAGCCTCCATTGATCTGAACCGCGCTCCCCTGGGTGATGTTGAGAACCGCCGTTTCGCTGACCACGGAACCGACCATGACGAGCCCCTTGTCGACGACACTCAGCGTCCCGGTGGAATATGTTGCGGTCACGGACTCCGTGCCGGTGTTCAAAAGCAGGCTGCCGACGGTAATGTCCCCCTGGTTTTCCAGGACAGAATTCGCTCCCGAGACGAGAACCGAGTTGCCTTGCGTCGCGATCGCTGTCTTGGCGTCGGAGAGAGAACCGTCCCCGCTGATATGCATGTTGTTGGGGTTGAAGACAGTGCCTCCCGCCAGGATTTGCAGCTTATTGCCTGACCCAGCCTTGCCGACAAAGAAGTCTCCGGCGGAAACTTTGCCGGTCTCGATGTCATAGTGGTTGGTGATTTCCCAGATCGATCCTGCTCCCGTGACGGTTGCCGTATTGTTGCCCCCGGTTTGCACCCCGTCATTTACCCCGCCGCCGGTTCCGATATAGGCGCCCACACTGCTGACCTTGCCGCCTTTTTCCACCCGCAGGGAATTGTTGTCTCCGGCATTGCCGACGGAGACAAAGCCATTGCTGCCATAGGCGCTCAAGAGAGAACCGACGCCCGACACCAGCCCGGAGTTGCCTCCCCCGGTGCCGGGACTCAGCGGATCATTGGCCGAACCGCGAAAGCCAATATAGACGCGATTCCCTCCGAAGAACTGGGCGCCGTCGGTGACCTCGATCCGGGCGCCGCTTCCGAAATACCCGAGCAGCGTGGGCATGGTCGTATTGATGGTCGACCGGACGACCGTGTCGGGATTTTCCGGCGAAACCGATGTCCCGGAAACTCTCACGATGTTGTTGCCCGCCCCCGCAAAATAGGATGCTGCGATGCGCCCCATGTTGGCCACCGCGCCGCCCGTCACGGAAAAGATATTGTCTGATCCATACCCGCCGACAGAGAACATGCTGACATCTGTGGCCGTGAGCGTGGTTCCCGCTCCCGAGACGAGCAGCTTGTTGCCATCGCTGGAAGCCGAGCTTCCGAGATACATCCGATACCACTTGGTGGTTCCCAAGCCATCGGTCGTAGTGTCCTTCATCTTGAAAGTGATCTTCGCCCCGTCCTCGATGCGCAGAGTGTTGCCTCCCACGGTATTTCCGATCACCGGGTTGCCCTGGAAGGCCGGGTCGGGATTGTAGGATGCAGCGACACCGGGATCACTGCCCCCGCCGAGAATAGTGACGTAGCCGCTGTTAAAGATATACGTCTGGCCGTCGGCATTCATCGTGACCGGCACATCGGAGTTGATGTGGTCGGCGGCGAGGAGAGGGGACGATATTGCCGCTGCGATCAGCGCACAAAACAGAAGGGTATTTGGTCGGGCCTTGGTCATTGGTCAGCAGGTTGGTTATGCGGTGATCTGCGTCCTTTCGGATTACAGAAGCCGCGCTGAAGCCAAGACAGGGCCGCTACTCTCCCGAACGGGAGAATGCCCCTGCACCCAAGGCAGTGTTCCTCTTATCGGAACGAGAACCCATCAAGCACGAGATGTGCCAGATGTAAAATAAACATGACGTTGTCCGTTTAAATTAACGAGATTTACCAGGAAAAGAGGCATTAAGCCCTGTCATCCGCGTATCTGGGGTGGGTAATACCGCTCAGAGGTGTCTCATTTTTTTCAGACACCCTGCGAGGCTCACGAACCGTGAACTTTTCTCAGGGAAGCGGCAGGCCTAGCAATTCGCTGGCCTTGGCCAAACCCTCCGAGGCTCCGGCCTTGATCACCTCAAATTTTGGAACGATCGGCGGATTGGGATCGATCAGGATGTGCCGGGCTATCTTCGGCGCGCACCATGCCAGGCCTGCGGCGGGATAGACCTGGAGCGACGTGCCGACGACGATTATGGCATCCGCCGCCGAGGCGATCTGCTCGGCCGCCGGCATGGCATCCACCATTTCACCGAACCAGACAATATGCGGCCTCAACTGGGAGCCCTTTTCACAAAGATCGCCTTCCTTGATCTCCCAGCCGTCGATCTCGTAGACGAGACTCGGATCAGCCGTTGAACGGGCCTTGGTCAGCTCACCGTGAAGGTGGAGCACGTTCGTCGAGCCTGCCGCCTCGTGGAGATTGTCGACGTTCTGGGTGATGATGGAAACCTTGGCCGCACGCTCCCACCCCGCGATGATCCTGTGTCCCTCGTTGGGCCTAGCGTCGAGGAGCGCCTTGCGGCGTTCGTTGTAAAACCGGAGGACGAGGGAGCGGTCGCGCAGCCACGCCTCGGGGGTGGCGACATCCTCCACCCGGTAATCCTCCCACAGCCCATCATTGTCGCGAAAGGTTCTCAAACCGCTCTCGGCGCTCATTCCGGCGCCGCTGATAACGACCACATGCATAACCCGGGAAGTGTCGCCCCGTTTGGCGGTGCGGGTGAATCAAAATCGATGGCCCGCGCGCGCGGATGAACCGCTCAGGCCTTGCCTGCCTCGGGCGGTACGTAAGTCCCGGTGCTGCCTCCGAGCGCCTTCCATTCGCGGTAAAGCAGCCCGTAAAACACACCGGAAAGTATCAGCCACGTGAGATTCCAGACCGGTACGAATCGATAACACTGGTCGGGAGTGGCTCCGAAGACCTTGACGGCATCGAGGAACATGCCGCAGGCAAGGCCTCCCACCATCAAGCCGATCGAGCGAATCAGCGCGTTTGCCGAGCAAAACTGGCCGTATTTCTCCCTGGGCAGGAGTTTCATGAACATCGGCAATTCCGAGGCGGAATGAAGGGTGACAATGGGAAGGCTGATCGCGCTCAGCCCGATATAGATCCAAAGCACCATGGAATCCGGGATCATTCCCCTCAGGAAAAGAAAGGTGATCGAGAGCGGCGCGACGCATGACTGGAGGATCGTCGAGATCAGCAGCACTCGCAGAGGATGGTAGCGGTCGGCGATGGCTCCCGCCGGGTAAAGCAGCACCAGGCTCACAATGCCGCACGCCCCCGCCACCTGACCGAAGGTTTCCAGGCTGACCTTGATGATATTCGTCGCGGTGAGTACGGCATACGTGCCGCTTACCCACGTCATGGCAAAGGACATGTTGGCCAGGAAGAAGTACCAGTAGAACTTGTGCGAGAAGCACTCGACGGCGTAGGTGCGGAGATTGGCTGCAAAGCCGTTTTGCTTGTCGCCCTTCAACGGGGGCGGGGGAGGATACTCTCCCTCCTTCACCCGCCAGCACATCACCCCAAATGCGACAAGGTACAGCAGGCCGGAGATCAGGAAAATCTGGCCGGTTTGCGACTCGGCGTAGCGGAAAACGAAGGCGTTGAAGAGTGCTCCCGCCGCCGTGCCGACCATGCGAAACAGGGCCATGAACCGGGCCAGGAAGGCCTCCGGCACCACATCGTTGAACAGGTAGTAGTAAACCGATGTGACGAAGAGATTGAAAAACTGAAAACACACCATGAACACGCCGATCACCACGAGCGTGACGGTGAGCTGCGATCCCTGGCCGCCAAGTAACGAGGCGTAGATCCACTTCGCAATCGGCTCCGCGTAGCCGAGCAGAGTCAGAAAGACGACAAGGAACGGCGTCGCTCCCATGAGGAAGGGGATGCGCCGACCCCACCGGCTCCGCAGCCGGTCGCTCCAGAAGCTGATGAACGGGTTGATCACCGTGTTCATCAGGTTCGGAATGGTCGTGAGCACGAGACCGAGCACCCAGTTCGGCGCGCCGATCGCGTGAAACTTGAGCGGCATGATGCTCGGCACCACCGTCTCCATGAGCGTGAAGCAAAAGTCGCCCCACAGCAGGTAGACGAAGAGGGTGATGAGGCCAGCTCTTGTATAGCTCAGCGTGCCCACCCGCATGCGTGATGCGGGCTCCGCCGCGCTGGAGACGGGCGGAGCGCCGGTGGTCATTCCGCTCATGGCCGGGACACGGCTCAGGGCGTGGCCGAGGTCGGGGCAGCCAGGCCGGGCTCGACTCCCGGAGGCAGCTTGTATCCGTCGGCGTCGGAGGCCAGATCCTTGCGCTGCCAGGCCCGGACATAGTCGATCACAAAGTCGTCGGGCATCATGGCATCATCGATCCCATTGTTATCCCATCCGCCGGTCACGTTGGTAAACATGATGTCCGAAGCCACATTGGAAATACGGGGGGTCTCCCAGCGGGCGGCTTCCTTGCCGTTGATGTAGATGACCGCCTCTCCCGGCAACCAGAGAAGACCGGCGGTGATGTAGCCGTCCTTGTCCGGCTGGTAGTAGATAGTTTGGGAGCCGGTCTGCTGGTGGTTCTTGTCGTAGCCATCCCAATGCATGGCGATATTGAACCGGTAGCGGCCCCAGCGGCCCAGGTGCTCCATGATGTCAAACTCCATGGCGC
>Ga0209935_1000966_pt1 | contig 54075 bp, 66 predicted proteins | sample ThiBio_1000_plan_2_FD_183958 | JGI IMG/M metagenome (GOLD analysis project Ga0209935, IMG submission 183958) | Wastewater bioreactor microbial communities from Cape Town, South Africa - Thiocy_cont_1000_plan (SPAdes) | ecosystem: Engineered > Bioreactor > Thiocyanate-remediating >... | reverse complement strand
TTGGTTGATTGGTTGATTGGTGGTTGGTTGGTTGGTTGGTTGGTTGGTTTGTTGATTGGTTGATTGGTTGGTTGGTTGGTTGGTTGATTGGTTGATTGGTTGGTTGGTTGGTTGGTTGATTGGTTGATTGGTTGGTTGGTTGGTTGATTGGTTGATTGATTGGTTGATTGGTTGATTGGTTGGTTGGTTGGTTGGTTGATTGATTGGTTGATTGGTTGGTTGATTGGTTGGTTGGTTGGTTGATTGGTTGATTGGTTGGTTGGTTGGTTGATTGGTTGATTGATTGGTTGATTGGCTGGTTGGTTGATTGGTTGGTTGGTTGGTTGATTGGTTGGTTGGTTGATTGGTTGGTTGGTTGGTTGGTTGGTTGGTTGATGCATCAAATACATTCACGACTCACATTTACCACATTGATTGGACTCGAACAGCTTTGCGATTCGAGTTTGATGCTCGGTTCATCGAAGCTCTCAATTTCATTGCTTGACTCATCATCATCACCATCATCATCATCAAAAGAAGAAGAGGAGCAACAACAAGAGGAGGAGGCTCGTGGATGATTGAGATATGATTGAGATATGATTGGTGTGTGTGTGTGGTTGGGGTTGGTGCTGTTCTTTCCTTCGTTCGTTGGTTCGTTGGTCTCGTTGTTGGTTCGTTGCTCGCTGCCTTGTGCGTTGTGGTGTGTGTCTCTCGTGTCTCGATCACATCATCTCATCTCATCTCATCTCTCTTGGCGAGTATCATTGATTGAGATTGAGATGGGAGACGATGCTCTTGCTCGTGATCCTCGAATCAAGCTCTCGATCGGGACTGACGAGGAAGGCCGTGCTGATGGCCAGTTCAATCGCGCTGCTGGCTTGGTGTTCGACCATCATCGAGGTCTCTTGATGGTCGTCGACTCCGAGAATCATCGAGTGCAAGTATTCTCGTGTGATGATGATGATGGTGGCTCGTTCGTGTCCAAGTTCGGCGCGCAAGCTCGCCAGCTCAGGAATCCTGATGGGATTGCGATCGATCACGATCATGATCGCATCCTCGTCATGGATAGCGCCAATCATCGAGCGCAATCATGGTCATTGGGCGACCAATCGTTCTTGTCGCGCATCGGCAAGTTTGGATCAGGAGATCTCGGGTTCAGGTATCCGCAAGGCATTGCGATCGACAAGCATCATCATCGCACGATCATCACCGATAGCTACAACCATCGATTGATGTTCTTGTCGTCGATCGATCTCTCGTTCTTGTTCGAGGTCGGCAGGCAAGGACATCGACCTGGCGAGTTCGACGCTCCAACAGGCATTGCGATCGATCATGATCGACATCGAATCATCGTGGCAGATGCCCTCAACAGTCGAGTGCAAGTATTGTCGTCGATCGATGGCTCGTTCTTGTTCGAGTTCGGCTCTCAAGGCGATCAACCAGGCCATCTCGACAATCCTCAAGGAGTGTGCATCGACAATCAAGGCCGAATCATCGTCGCCGACTACTTCAAGTATCGATTGCAAGCATTCACTCACGAAGGCCATCACATCTCATCGTTCGAGTGTGGCACCGCGAGCCCACGCGGAGTTGCATTCGACGAGCATCGAGGTGTCATCGCCTTCTCGGCAGGCAATCGAGTGCATGTGATTGGAGCCAATCAATGGCTCCCCGACACCAAGTTCACATGGCGTCCTGATCGTCATCGATATGCACCATCATGGATGAAGCGAGTAGTGTCGACGATGACGATGATTCGATCGCTGATCGATGAGTCGTGCGCGATGTCGATGATTCCGAACGAGCTGTTGTTCGAGATCTTCTCGTTCCTTTGATTGATTGGTTGATTGATTGATTGATTAATTGATTGGTTGATTGGTTGATTGGTTGATTGGTTGATTGGTTGGTTGGTTGAGGCATCAAATACATTCACGACTCACATTTATCACATTGATTGAACTCGAACAGCTTTGCGATTCGAGTTTGATTGATGCTCGGTTCATCGAGGCTCTCAATTCATTGCTTGACTCATCATCATCATCATCAAAAGAAGAAGAGGAGCAACAACAAGAGGAGGAGGCTCCGTGGATGATTGAGATATGATTGAGATATGATTGGTGTGTGTGTGTGGTTGGGGGTTGGTGCTGTTCTTTCCTTCGTTCGTTGGTTCGTTGGTCTCGTTGTTGGTTCGTTGCTCGCTGCCTTGTGCGTTGTGGTGTGTCCCTCTCGTGTCTCGATCACATCATCTCATCTCTCTCTCTCTTGGTGACTATCACTGTGAGATTGAGATGGGAGACGATGCTCTTGCTCGTGATCCTCGAATCAAGCTCTCTATTGGCACCGAGCAACGTTGCAGTCTCGATGGCCAGTTCGATCGCGCTGCTGGCTTGGTGTTCGACCATCATCGAGGTCTCTTGATGGTCGTCGATTCCCAGAATCATCGAGTGCAAGTATTCTCGTGTGATGATGATGGTGGCTCGTTCGTGTCCAGGTTCGGCGAGAAAGGCACCCAACCAGGCCAGCTCAGGAATCCTGAGGGCATTGCGATCGATCACGATCATGATCGCATCCTCGTCATGGATAGCGGCAATAGTCGAGCGCAATCATGGTCATTGAGCGACCAATCGTTCGTGCCATGCATCGTATCAGGAGATCTCGGGTTCGGCGATCCTTACAATGTTGCGATCGACAAGCATCATCGTCGCACAATCATCACCGATGCACTGAACGATCGATTGGTGTTCTTGTCGTCGATCGATCTCTCGTTCTTGTTCGAGGTCGGCGGCAACGAAGGATCTCAGCCTGGCGAGTTCTACTTGCCAACAGGCATTGCGACCGATGATGATCGACACCGAATCATCGTCTGTGATACCTACAATCATCGAGTGCAAGTATTGTCGTTGATCGATGGCTCGTTCTTGTTCGAGTTCGGCTCTCAATGCGATCAACCAGGCCATCTCGACGAGCCTCGAGGAGTGTGCATCGACAACCATGGTCGAATCATCGTCGCCGACTCTTACAACTATCAATTGCAAGCGTTCACTCACGAAGGCCATCACATCTCATCGTTCGAGTGTGGCGACGAGAAGCCATGCGCAGTTGCATTCGACGAGCATCGAGGTCTCATCGCCTTCTCGGCAGGCAATCGAGTGCATGTGATTGGAGCCAATCAATGGCTCCCCGACACGTTCACATGGCATCCTGATCGTCATCGATATGCACCATCATGGATGAAGCAAGCGGTCTCGACGATGACGATGATTCGATCGCTGATCGATGAGTGCTCGGCGATGTCGATGATTCCGAACGAGCTGTTGTTCGAGATCTTCTCGTTCCTTTGATTGATTGATTGGTTGATTGATTGATTAGTTGGTTGGTTGGTTGATTGGTTGATTGGTTGGTTGGTTGGTTGGTTGGTTGGCTGGTTGATTGGTTGGTTGGTTGATTGGTTGGTTGATTGGTTGGTTGGTTGGTTGATTGGTTGATTGATTGAGGCATCAAATACATTCACGACTCACGTTTACCACATTGATTGGACTCGAGCAGCTTTGCGATTCGAGTTTGATTGATGCTCGGTCCATCGAGGCTCTCAATTCATTGCTTGACTCACCATCATCATCATCATCATCATCATCATCATCATCATCAAAAGAAGAAGAGGAGCAACAACAAGAGGAGGAGGCTCCGTGGATGATTGAGATATGATTGAGATATGATTGGTGTGTGGTTGGGGGTTCGTTGGTTCGTTGGTTCGTGTTGGTTCGTTGCTCGCTGCCTTGTGCGTTGTGGTGTGTCCCTCTCGTGTCTCGATCACATCATCTCATCTCTCTCTCTCTTGGTGACTATCACTGTGAGATTGAGATGGGAGACGATGCTCTTGCTCGTGATCCTCGAATCAAGCTCTCTATTGGCACCGAGCAACGTTGCAGTCTCGATGGCCAGTTCGATTGCGCTGCTGGCTTGGTGTTCGACCATCATCGAGGTCTCTTGCTTGTTGTCGATTGCCAGAATCATCGAGTGCAAGTATTCTCGTGCGACGATGGCTCGTTTGTGTCCAGGTTCGGCGAGGAAGGCAGCCAACCAGGCCAGTTCAAGTATCCTGAGGGCATTGCGATCGATCACGATCATGATCGCATCCTCATCGTCGATGGCAGCAACCATCGAGTACAATCATGGTCATTGAGCGACCAATCGTTCTTGTCGCGCATCGGCAAGTTTGGATCGGGAGATCTCGAGTTCAGGTACCCTCGAGGCATTGCGATCGACAAGCATCATCATCGCACGATCATCACCGATAGCTACAACCATCGATTGGTGTTCTTGTCGTCGATCGATCTCTCGTTCTTGTTCGAGGTCGGCAGGCAAGGACATCGACCTGGCGAGTTCGACGATCCAACAGGCATTGCGATCGATCATGATCGACATCGAATCATCGTCTGTGACGCCCTCAACAGTCGAATGCAAGTATTGTCGTTGATCGATGGCTCGTTCTTGTTCGAGTTCGGCTACAAAGTCAATCAACCAGGCCATCTCGACAATCCTCAAGGAGTGTGCATCGACAATCAAGGCCGAATCATCGTCGCCGACTACTTCAAGTATCGATTGCAAGCATTCACTCACGAAGGCCATCACATCTCATCGTTCGAGTGTGGCACCGCGAGCCCACGCGGAGTGGCGTTCGACGAGCATCGAGGTCTCATCGCCTTCTCGGCAGGCAATCGAGTGCATGTGATTGGAGCCAATCAATGGCTTGCCGGCACGTTCACATGGCGGCCTGGTCGTCATCGACATGCACCATCATGGATGAAGCGAGCCATCTTGACGATGACGATGATTCGATCGCTGGTCGATGCGTGTTTGGCGATGTCGATGATTCCGAACGAGCTGTTGTTCGAGATCTTCTCGTTCCTTTGATTGAATGGTTGTGGTTGATTGTGAGCCGTATCCCTATTCAACTCTTCAATCTCTAGCGCGATGTAACGTGGCAAACCATACAAACAGCAATATACACACCAGGACACAGAACGATACAAGCGAGCACGCAGTCTCATTCGTGCCCTGTCCCTGCCGCCAGCACCACCTCCTCAACGCCATCGACCATGACATCATCGCTCCTCGTACCAGAGGATCTCACGCAGACTGCGTACTCTGGATATCTCGTCTCTCATCATGGTGGTAGCTCGTATCGATTTCGTATCGTGCTACCAGCTCCTTCGAGTAAGCTGAATGATATGATGCATCCGCGCCATTCAAGCGAGAGTGTGAGATAGAGAGCTCACCAACTGCTCTATCGTATCGTAGTACTCAAAGGCTCTCAATTGTGGATGGATGATACATTGAGATCGTTGCTGAGTCCGTATGCAGCGACCGTGAGACAACGACTCGAGCAGAGCGACTCGCTCGATGCCTTCGTACAAGAGCTCGATGTGTTGCTGGTATCATCTCTCGATCGAGCTCAATCAACTCGATACACACGCCCGATATCGATCGCTGTTGCTGATGCTTGATGCTTGATGATGGTGTGGTACGACTCGTATCTGATCAACCTACACCACCATGGAATGATCGTATCGTCGAGTAGGATCGAGTGGTTCGAGGCAAGCCCGTGGCTCAACTACCTCGAGCGCTGCTGTGCTCTCGTTTGGTCGATGAACTCGAATCGCTCGAGGATGGTTGGTCCTCACTCGCCAGCATCGATGCATCGTTCACCAAGCTCGTATTGAATCTACGGTACGTGCTCGACTCCAATCATCAATCATCAATCCAATCATCAATCCAATCATCAATCCAATCATCAATCCAATCATCAATCCAATCACCAATCCAATCACCAATCCAATCACCAATCCAATCACCAATCCAATCATCAATCGAATCATCAATCGAATCATCAATCCAATCACCAATCCAATCATCAATCCAATCATCAATCCAATCCAATCATCGAGTTGATTCGATGTCCCAATGTATAGTGATGATGCTGGTAGGACACACGCACTCTCGATCGAGCTACCTCCGTCGTATCCACAGACAGCGCCAATCTGCTCGTGTGTACTACCAGCACCCGTTCCAATCGTCTGGGATCCTTCCTCATCAACCACAGGTACTCAACGATACATCCTCTCATTCGCTGTCCAGAGAATGTGAGGCCTCACAAACACACTCCCTGCCATTCGATCCAGCGAGTCTATCCGCTGTCAAGAGACAGTTTGCTGCAGCCATTGCAAAGTATCAGGATCTTTGGTTGGTTCTCGAGGATCTCGATGCCAATGCATGGGTGCTTGAACCCGAACATCCGACACCTGCAGACGTTGCTCGACGCATCGGTATCGGCAATCATTGCACGTTGCAACTCTCGTTGGTTCGTCAATCCCCTTGAGCTGCACACTGTGGACCTTGAATGAGCGAGCGACTGATTCGCGATGCATTGCATGGAATAGGACATTCAAGCGCCTCGCAGGATGCCGGACATGGTGTTCATCGGATCAGATCGCAAGGTAGCCGAACTCCGAGCCAAGCTACAACGCAACCGACACAACTGGTACGATAACACACTCGTAACTTACTCGCTACCTATCACGAACCATAGGAGCCATAACGTTAACCCGACCACGACAGGGACACGAAAGAGTTGGTTCGACTCAACATTGAACGAGTGCTCGAGTGTCAGCTACCATCACCAATGGCACCGAGCGAAGAGGAACGCAGTAGTATGGAGTGTGGCATCTGCTACGCGCACAAGCAGAACGGCTTGCTTCCTGACAAGGCGTGCGAGTGTGGTCGAATGTACCACACGACATGTCTGCTCGAGTGGATTCAATCGCTGCCCAACACCAAGCGCTCGTTCGATACGTTGTTCGGCAAGTGTTTGTACTGTACGCAACCAATCACCGTCAAGACCACCACGTCGACAACGACTTTGTAAACATTATTATACCCATCGAGCCATCGTTCGATGGGTTATACAACCTGAACCACCCACTCGCTCTCACTCTACTGGACGATAAAAGTCAGTTCGCGACTGAGCAGCAATCAACTCGTCCATGTCAGGCTTGCCGGCTTCGTGGTAGTCCGTGTGAAAGAACGACAGCGCAACCAACAGCAATCCGATGGCTGACAGCAAGTGCCACACATCATGAGCATCATAGAATCTGTTGTTCGATTCAATGATGTTCGTCAGCAACGCTCGCGAGCGACGCCAGCTCAAAAGTACAAGACGTACTCGCCAATGATACAATTGCTATTCAAGGCACGAGAGGCAGCAGGAGAGAGCTCCTTCGCCGAGGTCGTTGGTATTCCAAACATACCCGAGAAGAACAGCAGTGATACTCCCAATACAGCCAATGTCGAGGCATACAAGATCTACTCAAGCAAGGGTTTGAGTTCGATATCGAGTTCGACGAGCTTGTGAAGCTACGTACACATTGGCCAAAGAGTACACGCTTTCGTGAAGCACTCACAGAGCCCGATCGCCGCGATAGAAACCACATCTTGAGCTTGTTGGAGTGGTACACCAACACTGGCAACACCAACAACGACACGACGACACTACCGAGAATCAAGCTCGAGTTGCTATTGGCCACCAAGCTCACGAGTGCAAAGAAGGCCGAAATCAAGAATGCCAACGATACGAATCTAGAATCCACATGAACGAGTGAGTGAGTGAGCTTGATAGTAGATATCGAGCTAGTGAGAGCATGATGATGGTGATGATTGTGTAGTACCCCCAGAACCAATTGTAGAGTACAGTTCGCTTGTTTCGAATTCGATAAATGGTGTAGACCGTGCCAGCCAAGAATCCCGAAGTATTGAGCATGAACATGAAGAAGAGGAAGATATCCTCGTAGGTGCGCGTCTCGAGTTGAGCGGCAATGGTGCCGAGGTAGTTGATGAGCAGCAACACGGCGACGGCGACAAAGGTACGCCACGCACTCCAGACCCATCCGAAGCGCTTGCGAAAGAGCTCGACGAAGCATAGGATGGCGATCGTGAACATAAACACCGTATCGACCTGGAAGATGACGGTGGTCGGGCACAGATGGTACATGGCCGAGAAGATGCCCTCCCACACGATGCCGATGCCCATGGCCCAGCCGAACGAAAAGTCTCGCGGTACCAATCGAACGTACTGGCGACCTCGCCGCGTGCGCCATAGTTGCACCGCGACAATGTACAACATGAACAGCACGCCGACGATCAGGTAGCCGACGTTGCTGTAGACGTTGTTCCATGCCATCATCTGGAACGTGCCCTCGCCCTTGCCGAACGTGTGTGGCCGCATGCAGAGCTCGTTAAAGTAGCAGAGGTTTCGATCGCCCGTGTTGAGCATGTCCATCTCTTGCGTAATGACTTGCAGTGCCGGGATGCCGAAGAACATGCCGAGCAGCATCGTGTTGCCAATGTACTGACGATAGCGCCACACGTAGCGCAGGCAGTTGCGCTCGAACGGCGTCAGCCTCGCCTCGTACTCTTTGATCGATTCGGCGTTGCCTCGCATAGAGAACTCGAGTGGGTGATACACGTCGTCCTCGAGCTTGGCACGTTCTTGTGACTCACTCAATGGCGGTGCGTTATTGAATGATGGAGATGTTGTTGTTGAGGTTGTCGCTTCGGATGATGATCGTTGATGGCGATGATCCAATAGCGATGACGATGACGACGATGACGACGATGGCTCGCGCTGTCGTGCATTCGCGTCCGCAATCTTCAATCGCTCCTGCTCTCGCTCGAGTTCGGTATCATCCGATTCAGGTTGACTCCAAACGAACCACGCAAACACCACACCGAGTATGGTGAGCACCACGATCGAGAACACGACCACGGTCAGAAACTCGTAGAGAAGATACTGGCTGTACGGCAGGCCTTCCTGTACTCGGAGTGTGAACTGCTTCTGCCGCAGCGAATCGACGCGAAAGTACCACCGGCCACTACGAAGCTCCGGACCGAATCGCGTCAATGACAAGAGCCCTTGTGTCGTGAACTCGAGGAAGGTCTCTCGAAAGTCGATCGGATTCTCCAACAACATGGGACAGTACGAGTTGATGGCCGTCAAACGTGCTGGTATCGATGAGGTCGAACTATCGTCTAATCATCAATTGATAGGGTGTCAGAACTCAATCCATTGAATCGCTCCATTTTGAACAGTTGCATTGGAGTCATATAAACCATACCCGTGATAAGCACCTCGAGTGGAGCGTAGGAGACCATGCTCGCGGACACGTCATAGTACCAGAATCGAGCATTATTGATCGAGGTCGATACGAGATTGACCGATCGTGGCTCGAGTATCATGTCATGCACCGGTTGTCCCAATTGCAACGATCGCTTCGATACCATGACGCCGAGTTCATAGGGAGCGTCGGGATCACCTGTACAATAATGCCACGGAACGATACGCAACCACGATCGATGGCATTCGTTGGTTGGCATCGATCAATGTTCAGGCTCGTTTGTGATGAAGCAACGAACCGAGCACATAGATGTGAAACGTCGTGTTGGTGTTGGTACACGGTTGGCAGAAGAGACGTCGCGATACGAGAGGCTTCGGGTCGGTGCCATTGGTGCTTGGAGGAGCTTGTGATGCCGTCACATTGTTCACTTGAGCAGCGACATTGCCAATGTATCTGACCATTGAGAGAGCGAGACCACGCATGGATCTCGATCAGACCATTGAACCACACAACCCATGCTATCGTGTGTGGTGTATCGTTGATCGTTCTCTCCAATATACCGATAGGTGGCTGATGAGACGTGCGCTTGCATCGATGAGGCGCCATCGAGCGACGCTATCTGCACGGTCACCAAGTAGTCGCATCCGAGACCATCAAAGAGGAACCTGCGCCCATCGTTCACACGACCTACCAAGCACCGAAGCGTGCGTGGTTCACGTCACTCGTTGGTACGCTGCCAACCAAGCTCTCATGACGGGAGGCAGCAAGATACCATCGACGATCGTGGCGTTCGACAGCCAGATCCAAGACGAGCCATTATCGTCCAGCTCGGCGGTTCGATACGGCCATGGCTCTATGGTCATCGAGTTCGCAGCACGAACGGCGGTAACAACACCAACACCGACGAGCCATAAGATGGAGAGAGTGTGAAGGAGGGCCGTCAAGCCCGTGGATCGTTGTGGCGGCATTGCTGAGCGAAGGAACAAGCGAATGAGCCGAGAGAGAGTCGAATGTCTCTGGCACTTGATGCCTGAGCGAAGATGTGTGCCTCATGCCTGAGCGAAGATGTGTGCCACGGACCTGATACCGAGACGCCTCCCCCGAACCCCCCAACCAACCCCCAAAGAAACCACCTGCTTGATGCCTGATGGAAGATGGCCCCCAGCTCGGGACCCCCGACCCACACAGACCAGAGAGGAGGAGTGGTGCCGTCTCGAGCGCTGTCTGTTCCGCACCTCGCTCGATCGCTCTCGCACCGTGCCAGAGAGAGCGCACCCAAACGCAGATCGACCGACCTCCAGACCAATGCCAGACCCCACCACACCATCACACGCTCAGCTGCGCCCTTCCATCACACCACTGCGTCACAGAGCTTCTTCTTCTCGTTGTTCTTGCTGAGAGCACAAAACAGAGTCGTGTCGTTGTTGTTTGCTTGCATCGCATGGCGTTCTCCTCGTCCTCGAGCTCCTCGGGCTCGCTCCCTGCTGCGAGCGCCGCTGCCCTCTCGGCCTCTCTCTCCAATGTCTCCCACCCAACGCATCATCATCAACGTCACGATGGCGCTGATGATGCGAGCACCATGACGACGATCTGTGCGATCTGCCAGCACTCGCCGCGCAGTCCTCTCGTGACTCAGTGCCGCCACTGCTTCTGCGGTCGTTGCATCAAGGCCTTGCTCGACAACGCGTCCATGAGACCCATCGACTGTCCTGTGTGTCGATCACCGATCTTCGACGCCTCGGAGCTCTGTTCTCCATCACCATCAGCATCAGCATCATCGTCATTGGGCGGAGAGGAAGCCGAGACGAGATGCACCAACCAAGCTCACGGATGCTCGTGGCGAGGAGGAGCACGAGACTCTGGCGCTGCGTCTCTCTCGGAGCATCTGTCGTCGACGTGCATGCACCATCCATGCTCCAATCGAGCTCGCGGATGCTCGTGGGTGGGATCGATGGGAGCGGCGATCATTCACCAAGCCACCGAGTGCGAGATCGACATCGGCAACGAGCACCAAGCAAGCTCGAGCACCAAGAGCGACGTCGACAACAAGGCAGCGTCTTGTCGAGCCGACAAGACCGTGCGAGCGATGTTGTCGAGTCGAGTGTTCGCGATCGATGTGGGAGATCGGCTGTTCCGAGCGACGGAGCGGACTCTGCGCGCCGAGAGAGGCTCAGTGCTCGATCGAATGTTCTCGGGAGAGTACGAGCTTCCTCGCGACTCGTACCATCTCGGATTCATCGACCACCACCACCACGATGATGATGGCGATGATGTGGAGGCCAATCGACACCGACGAGAGCGGCGAGTGTTCATCGACTGCGATCCTCGATCGTTCGAGCATGTCCTTCATTGGCTTCGTGCGTACGTTTCACTCTTGCTCATCAGCAACAACAGGAGCTTGTGTTTGTTGATCTTGATTGATTGATTGATCTCTCTCTCTCTCTCTCTCTGTGACTTGTGCGACACTCTCTTCGTCATCATCACCAGACATCGACTTCCACAAGGACTGAGCGAGAGAGAGCGAGACTCTCTCAGTGTGACGGCTCGCATTCTCGAGCTCAAGAAGCTCCAATCGGCCCTCGACGAGCTCTCGTCCAAGAGCCGACGCAAGAAGTTCACGGCCGAGCAAGTGACGGCCAGAGTATCGGCGCTCGCATCGTCTCGCAAGGCTGGCGGCGATCATCATCAGACGGCCACAGGAGTGAGCTTGAAGCACGCCGATCTCTCGGGAGAGTGGCTGTGCGGTCTCGATCTGCACGATGCGAAGCTCAACCAATCGGTGCTCGACCACGCCAACCTGTCAGGATCGAACCTGTCGCGAGCCGACATGAGCGGAGTGCAAGCGATCGAGGTCGATCTCGACCACGCCAACCTCGAGTCGGCGATCGCTCGAGACTCGACATTGAGAGCGAGCTCGATGCAAGGAGCTCGATTCAACAACGCCGACTTGAGTCGATGCGACATGAGCAACGTGTCGGCGAGCGAGGCCGACTTCTCGGGAGCGTCGATGGTGGAGGTCGATCTCTCTCACTCGGACATTGATCGATCGAAGATGGCAGGGACCGATCTGCGAGGAGCTCAGCTTCCACGCGAGATGGTGGAGGTCGACATGAGCTCGGCGAACCTGTCAGAGACCGATCTTCAAGGCCGCAAGATGACTCGATGTGTGATGAGAGGAGCTCGGCTTGCGTCGAGCGACTTGAGAGGGATCGACTTGTCGAGCTGCGATGTTCGAGGGGCCGATCTTCGAACGAACGTCTCGGGGACGATTCTTCCACTCGACTTGTCGGGAGTGAACATGTCGGGAGTCGAGCTGGGAGGTCTCGATCTCTCAGGTCACGATCTCTCGGGAGCCAATCTCTCGCACACCAATCTGTCGGGAGCTCGTCTTCCTCGCAAGCTGCAAGGAGCGAACTTGTCGGGAGTCGATCTCTCGGGTCACGATCTCTCAGGCCACGATCTCTCGGGAGCCAACCTCTCGAACACCAACCTCTCGAACACCAACCTGTCGAACACCAACCTGTCGCGAGCAGCTCTTCCTCAGAGCCTGGCTGGAGCCAATCTATCTGGAGCAAACCTTCGAGACATTGATCTGTCGAAGCACGATCTCTCTCGCTCGATCCTGAGAGGAGCCATTGTGAGTGATTGGTTGGTGTTGCTCAAGATCGGCTCTCAAGGATCAGGAGATGGCCAATTCACCAATCCTTGTGGAGTGGCGATCGATCAACAAGGCCGCATCATCGTCGCTGATACCAACAACAATCGAGTGCAAGTATTCTCTCGTGAAGGAAGGCTCTTGCTCAAGATCGGCTCTCCTGGATCAGGAGATGGCCAATTCACCAATCCTCTTGGAGTGGCAGCCGATCAACAAGGCCGCATCATCGTCACTGATAGCAACCATCGAGTACAAGTATTCTCTCCTGAAGGAAGGCTCTTGCTCAAGTTCGGCTCTTATGGATCAGGAGATGGCCAATTCAACAGTCCTCGAGGATTGGCGATCGATCAACAAGGCCGCATCATCGTCACTGATAACAACCATCGAGTGCAAGTATTCTCTCCTGAAGGAAGGCTCTTGCTCAAGTTCGGCTCTCAAGGATCAGGAAATGGCCAATTCAACTATCCTCGAGGATTGGCGATCGATCAACAAGGCCGCATCATTGTCTCTGATACCAACAACAATCGAGTGCAAGTATTCTCTCCTGAAGGAAGGCTCTTGCTCAAGTTCGGCTCTTATGGATCAGGAGATGGCCAATTCAACAGTCCTCAAGGATTGGCGATCGATCAACAAGGCCGCATCATCGTCGCTGATTTCAACAACCATCGAGTGCAAGTATTCTCTCCTGAAGGAAGGCTCTTGCTCAAGTTCGGCTCTCGAGGATCAGGAGATGGCCAACTCAACCATCCTCGAGGATTGGCGATCGATCAACAAGGCCGCATCATCGTCACTGAGTACAACAACCATCGAGTGCAAGTGATTCTCATGCCTGTCTGACAATGCCACCTTCAGCTTTATGCATCTTAATTAGCAACAACAACAACAAGACTCTCTGCCATCATCGTCGTTGACCAACACTGAATGCTCTCACTCACCACAACGAAGGCCCCAACTGATCGATCATGAATGCCCATGAGAGCAATGTCCAGAGCTTGTGTGCGTGTCTCGATCACAAGTCATGGCTTGCCCGAGAGAGAGAGAGAGAGAGAGAGAGAGAGAGAGAGAGAGAGATCAGAAGCAGTCGTTGCACGACGAGGTTTGCACTGACTTGGCCAGCGAGAAGCCCGACACATTGCCGCATGCGCCAGGCGAGCACAACACGAGGTTTTGGCCCGTCGCGTTGTTCGTGTAGTAGCAGCAGTTCAGCTGGTCGGCGATTGGAGAGCCTGGGCCCCCGAATGACACCGAAATCATCAGTCGACATCAACCCGATGCACAACCAACCACCAACCAACAACCAAGAACAAGAAGATTGCTGACAACAGCAATCATCCAACACCACGACAACGACGAAGAGGAGGAGGACGTACATGGAGTGCACTGCCCACCGCCCGTCGGATACGCCGCACACCACTCGGGAAGCGGACATTGCTGCCAACATCCCACGCCGCAACAACCATCACCCATCAGCTCTCTCTCACTCACTCAAGAGAGTCGCATCTCCGCAAGCTCGCAACGTGGAACGTACAAAGTGGTTGTTCTGGAGGTTGACGTAACGTATGTTGGGCTGCTGCTGGAGGAAGTCGGGGAACGGGCTCTCGAGCTGGTTGTTGTCGAGGTACAGCGTGGTGAGACCGTTGAGGTTGTTGGGAATGGTGCCAGTGAGGTTGTTGTGGCTCAGAATACTGCACATCGGCACATCATCGACACAATGTCAGGGCCAGAGTCAATGACGATGCTCAATCGAAATGAGAGGCGTATCGCACATGGTGCCAAGGAACGGCAGATCACCCAACGACGAAGGAACCGTGCCAGTGAGGGTGTTGTTGCTCAAATCGCTGGATGGATGCCAAGTGAGTCAATCAATCGCGTAGGCGCTACCTATCAAGCGAGAGAGCCAGCCACGTACAGCCGACCAAGATTGATGAGGTTGCGGAACGCCGCGTCAGGAATGGTTCCTGTGAGTTGATTGACGTCCAGCTCCCTGATCGAGAGAGCACGCGCAAATCACAGTCAGGCATCAAGGCAGGATGGTCATCGGTTCATGGTTGTTATCGACGTACAAAGAGTACAAGTTCACGAGATTGCCAATCGATGCAGGGAGCGGTCCCGTGAGCGAGTTGTACGCGAGGGTGCTAACGAGCGCCAGAAGGTGTGCGTGAGTATGCGAGACTCACGCTTGCTTCCAGCCGCTCGTACACTGAGCTCAAGTTGATGAGGTATCCAAGCGACACGGGCAAGGTTCCCTTGAGTAGGTTCGATGCCAAGCCACTGCGAGGAACGATACGAGCGATGAGTGAGGTGGCTGCTGCTGCTGCCTGGCTATTGTGGCTGTCGTGCCCGTGCGCCCGAGATCGTACAGCGTCTGCAAACTCGTGAGGTATCCGAACGAGCTGGGGATCGTGCCCACGAGGTTGTTGCCTCCCAACGAGCTGCATCGACATTGAGATATCAGTGTCACAGGTCGTTGTGATCCTCAAGGCGATGGCGTACATGGAGGTGATGGCGTATTGGTAGCACGCGAGGCCCCACCACTCTTGATCGCAAGGATCACCTTGGAGCCAGTTGGAGTTTTGGACCCAACGAGCGCCATTGGTTGCGGTGTAGAAGTCGACCAATGCCTGGCCTGCATCGACGTGGACGTTGTTGTAGCGTGCGCTATGCGCGTCAGATCGCAAGCGAGCGAGCGAGCATTCTAGCGCGCTTGTTAGATGGATCTCGCGCGCGTACGTTGCACAGGCGCGACGCCATTGATCGCTCGGGTCTCTCGTCCTTCAAAGAGATCGCCGTCGTTGATCATCACCGAGCCTCCAGTCGCGTCGGTCGAGCACACGAGCGCCAACACGACCAGCGCCAACAAAGCCACCACACGACCATGCATCATCTTCATTATCGATAGGCGCGTATCTGTCGAACTGCTCGGACACTTTTGTTCGGGTCACTCGTGTGAATCTATCTAACTCTATATCTCTCTCCGTCTGTCTCACGCACGGAACGAGATTCGGGCTTTAGGCAACGAACGAGAAGGGCCAACAACGGAACAAGGCAGGAGCACGATTGAAACGAGAGCGGGCTGCGATGCGACTGGGAGCGATCGGTGTTGCTGCCTGTGTGTGGCGATCCAGTGTCGCCGAAAAGTCTCGGGAGCATTCCAACCTCGTTTGGGTATGGGAGATCGTTTGGCCGTTCTGTTCTTGTTGCCCTCGAGACTTGTGTGTGCTTGTGTGCTTGTGTGCGGTATGATCAAGCCCTCTCACGCATCTTGTTCGTGATTGAATGAGCGCCTCGTTGAGTGGATGGCCTCTCTGAGAGTGATGATATCTTCGTTCCTTCAGAGGGTGTTTGCCTTCTTCCTCGAGTGAGTGTGCGAGAGTGGGCGTGTTCAGACCTCGGCACCAATGCTCAATCCTTCATCCTTCTCTCTCATGTGTGCTCTCAGCAAGAGGCTGTGTGGGTTCGTGTCTGCTCGGGTTTCTGTTCTTTCGACTGGACCTTGCATGCTGATGCTCCAGATGTTGCTCATCTTGTTGGTGGTGGCGGTGTTCTTCAATGCATCAAGGCCCTTGTGTCTCTCGCGGTCTCATGGTCGATTTGCTGCGAGTCTCGTGGTCAGAGACTTGGGAAATGCATCAAAGATACTTTGCCTCGATGGCGCGAATCATCGGCTGCAGGAACGATTGTGTGTGGGACTGCGAGGAGCTCGGCGACATCAGAGGAATGATGATGCTTTGAATGCGAGAGGGCTCAGAGTCAAAGAGGGCTCGATCGATTGGAGCTCGATATGTCGAAGGACAGAGGATGCGAGCTCAGAACAGAGCAATCCTCGAGTATGTGTGCTCTCTCGAGCTCTTTGGGGGCTCAGGGGCTCAGGGGGCCAAGGGCAGCAGGCAGGGAATGGAGGATTGGAGGGGCCGAGGAGAGGCTTTGAAGCTCTCGTGGGTGCGGTCGGATCGCACCGTGCGACCGCTCGAGCGCACCCAATCGCACGCTCTGTGGGAAACGCTCTGTCTGTGGGTGCGCTTTGTGGGTGCGCTTTGTGTGCGCTCTGTGCGTGCGCTCTGCGTGCGCTCTGTGGGGTATGCGTGCGACCGATTCAGGAGCCTCGCCTATAAATTGCTACTTGAAAGCAAGAGGATCAAGCTGCCCTCGTTCCTCCTGCTCAGTTGTCGTTCGGTACGTTGTTGTTCTCCCTCTGCTTCTGTGGCACATCTGATCCCAATGCGTCAACTCGGCAGGCTTCTCCCCAAGGCTCTCGGTTCATATCCTCCGCCATGTCCACGGCCTCCAAGATTGCCATGCCCTCCCAGAATGCTGCCGGTGACATTCTGCAGCAGCTCTCCACTCAGATTGAAAAGCTCTCCAAGCCAAACGCTCAGGGAAATGCTTGGCACATCAAGTTGACTCTCGAGCGAGAGGGCAAGGCCTGGCTGATTCGCTCCACCTCGGAGGAATCGCTGGCCAAGGTCCGAACGAGATTCTCTGGGGAGGAACGAGCAGCTAAGGGTGAGGCGAGGGAAGCCTTGGCAGCTCTCTTGAACGAGCTCTATCGCTGGGGTGCCATCTCCGGATGCTCGGTCGTTATCTATCATAAGGCCGAGAAGTATGTCAGCCAGTATTGCGAGGACAAGTTTCAGCTCGGAGCTGTCCACATGCACCCGGTGGTCGCAGAGACCGACGACTGCTCGGTGCCTGAAAGCCTCATGAGGTCTTGCTGTGCCACGCCTGCACCGTTGGCCGCTGTGACGGCGCCTGCGACTACCACTGCGACCGCGACTGCCTCGAGTTCCTCGTCCTCTTCTTCTTCTTCTGGGGTGATCGACCTCACCTATGATGCCGATGCCTTTGATGATGCCGTTGGTGAGACTGGCAGCGACATCAAGAAGCGGCAGATGCAACCGAGCAGCGCCAAGAAGAGCCCGGCCAAGAAGACAACCACCAAGGGACCTTCTGCTCCTCGTCCTGTCGGCGGGAACAGCAATAGCAACAAGAAGAAGCTGGAGCAGCAGCAACAACAACCTAGAGTCAGCGGCAAGAAGCGCTCGCACCAGGAGGCGCTTGGCGATTCGAACATCGAGAGTGGCGATTGCTTGCCGGCACCTCCGGCTCCGATCGTCGGTCCCGCGTGTCAGAGTACTGGAGGCCCGGTTTCGTCCACAACCACGACTACGAGCTCGGACCGTGACGTCGAGACCGCCCATACGGTCAAGCGGCGACGCTTGTCGATCGGGCTCCCAAGCATCAAGCTGGACTCCTTCTGTTGCGGTGTTCTCACGGGCCTGCTCACTCAGGTCGCGTGCTTTCGACTTTGGAACAGCGTGTTCAGCTTCCAATCCACTCCAGTGCCGTTGTTGCTTGGCTCAGGAACGGCCGAGCAAGGATATCTCGTCGTGTTCAAGAGCGTGTTTGGTTTCCTCCCGTGAGACCAGGCGCGCAAATCAGCCCAAGTGGCCCAACCACCCACAGCAATCACCCCCCTTGTTCTTCGCAGATGTACAGCGACTGTAATAAACCCGGATCAACTGCATTCCAATCGAGATACTCGGCAGTTCTGTTCTTGTTACCCTCGAGACTTGCGTGTGTTGTGCTTGTGCGCGGTATGATCAAGCCCTCTCTCGTGCTGCTTGTTTGTGATTGAATGAGCGCCTCGTTGAGTGGATGGCCTCTCTGAGAGTGATGATATCTTCGTTCCTTCAGAGGGTGTTTGCTCCTTCTTCCTCGAGTGAGTGTGCGAGAGTGGGCGTGTTCAGACCTCGGCACCAATGCTCAATCCTTTATCATTCTCTCATTCTCTCTCGTGTGCTCTCACCAAGAGGTTGTGTGGGTTCGGGTTTGCTCGGGTTTCTGTTCTTTCGACTGGACCTTGCATGGTGTTGCTCCAGATGCTACTCCTCTTGCTGGTGGTGTTCTTCACTGCATCAAGGCCGTTGTCTTTTGTCTCTCGCGGTCTCATGGTCGATTTGCTGTGAGTCTCGTGGTCAGAGACTTGGGAAATGCATCAAAGATACTTTGCCTCGATGGCGCGAATCATCGGCTGCAGGAACGATTGTGTGGGACTGCGAGGAGCTCGGCGACATCAGAGGAATGATGATGCTTTGAATGCGAGAGGGCTCAGAGTCAAAGAGGGCTCGATCGATTGGAGCTCGATATGTCGAAGGACAGAGGATGCGAGCTCAGAACAGAGCAATCCTCGAGTATGTGTGCTCTCTCGAGCTCTTTGGGGGCTCAGGAGCTCTCTAGCGGCCGAGGAGAGGTTATGAAGCACTCGTGGGTGCGGTCGGATCGCACCGTGCGACCGCTCGAGCGCACCCAGGACCACACCAGCGCACTACGCGGTTCCGGATACGCACCTAAACTACGGAGTGACGTTTACGAGAGCGATATTTACTGTTCTTTACTTCCCCGTCCACTGTGTGTGTCTGCGCGTCCTATGACTGACTCCTTATCTCGTGACCCACGCACCAAGTTCTCGATTGGCAGCAATAAGCGCGGCTCTGGCGATGGGCATCTCCAAGACCCACATGGCTTGGCGTTCGACCATCATCGTGGGGTCTTGTTCGTGGCCGACACGTTCAACCATCGCGTGCAGGTGTTCTCGTCGGAGGACGGCTCGTTCGTGACCAAGTTCGGGTCTCGTGGCCACAAGGCAGGGCGCTTCCAGTTTCCGTGGGGCATCGCGGTCGACAACGATCGCGACCGTGTGCTGGTGGCCGACTACGGCAACCATCGCGTTCAGGCGTGGTCGTTGAGCCAGCTGTCGTTCGTGTCGAGTTTCGGCAAGTACGGCACGAACGAGCTCGAGTTCTGCGGCATCGTTTCGTTGGCGATCGACAAGCGCCATGATCGCTTGCTGGTGATCGACGGCAACAACAAGCGCTTGCAGGTGCTGTCTGCGATCGATGGCTCGTTCCTGTTCGCGTGGAAGCTCAGCACGACGTTCGCGGTGGCGGTCGACGACGTGCGTGGCCGCATCATCGTCACGGACTCGGAGCAGCATCGGGTGCAGGTGGTGTCGTCGGTCGATGGCTCGGCGCTGTTCGAGTTCGGTTCGCTGGGAGATCGCGCAGGAGAGTTCAACTTCCCTCGAGGAGTGTGCGTCGATCTTGAGGGCCGAATCATCGTCGCTGACGCGAGCAACTTTCGAGTGCAGGCCTTCACGCCCGAAGGCCAGCACCTGGCGTCGCTGGCGTGTGGCTCCGAGACGCCATTCGGCGTGGCGGTCGACGAGTACCGCGGTCTCATCGGTATCGCGACCGAAACTCGAGTGCATGTGCTTGGGGGCCTCAACCAATGGCTTCCACGCACGCCGCCGTACACATGGAGCCCTGCGCGCCATGTACAAGCGCCGTTCTGGATCAAGCAAGCAGTCTTGACGATAGCGATGATTCGCTCGCTAGTCGATGAGTCGTCATTGTCAATGATACCGAACGAGCTGCTGTTCGAGATCTTCTCGCTGCTCGACCCGTTGCCGTTCAAGCCGCCAACACGTCAATCAGTAAACTCGGTACATCCGGAACGAGTATGCCAAATGATGTAGCTGGTTCTCGGCTCTCTTGTAAGATTCCCTTTGTATTGGTAAGCGATAGTTTAATACACCCATCAATATCGATACTACACCAATAATATCGATACTACATCAATAATATCGGTACTACCATCAATAATATCGGCACTACATCAATGATATCGATACTACCATCAATATCGATACTACATCAATAATATCGGTACTACATCAATGATATCGATACTACCATCAATGATATCGGTACTACATCAATAATATCGATACTACATCAATAATATCGATACTACATCAATAATATCGATACTACCATCAATAATATCGATACTACCATCAATAATATCGATACTACCATCAATAATATCGATACTACCATCAATCCTATCGATACTACATCAATAATATCGGTACTACACCAATAATATCGATACTACCATCAATAATATCGATACTACATCAATAATATCGGTACTACACCAATGATATCGATACTACATCAATAATATCGATACTACAACATCAATAATATCGATACTACATCAATAATATCGATACTACATCAATAATATCGATACAACATCAATAATATCGATACTACATCAATAATATCGGTACTACATCAATAGTATCGATACTACCATCAATAATATCGATACTACCATCAATAATATCGATACTACCACCAATAATATCGATACTACCATCAATAATATCGATACTACCATCAATAATATCGATACTACCATCAATAATATCGATACTACCATCAATAATATCGATACTACCACCGATAATATCGATACTACCATCAATAATATCGATACTACACCAATAATATCGATACTATATCAATAATATCGATACTACATCAATAATATCGGTACTACATCAATAGTATCGATACTACCACCAATAATATCGATACTACCATCAATAATATCGGTACTACACCAATAATATCGATACTACCATCAATAATATCGATACTACATCAATAATATCGATACTACCATCAATAATATCGATACTACCATCAATAATATCGGTACTACACCAATAATATCGATACTACCACCAATAATATCGATACTACCATCAATAATATCGGTACTACATCAATAATATCGATACTACACCAATAATATCGATACTACATCAATAATATCGGTACTACATCAATAGTATCGATACTACCACCAATAATATCGATACTACCATCAATAATATCGATACTACATCAATAATATCGATACTACACCAATAATATCGATACTATATCAATAATATCGATACTACCATCAATAATATCGGTACTACATCAATAATATCGATACTACACCAATAATATCGATACTACATCAATAGTATCGATACTACCACCAATAATATCGATACTACATCAATAGTATCGATACTACCACCAATAATATCGATACTACATCAATAGTATCGATACTACCACCAATAATATCGATACTACCACCAATAATATCGATACTACCATCAATAATATCGGTACTACATCAATAATATCGATACTACCATCAATAATATCGATACTACACCAATAATATCGGTACTACATCAATAGTATCGATACTACCACCAATAATATCGATACTACCATCAATAATATCGGTACTACACCAATAATATCGATACTACCATCAATAATATCGATACTACCACCAATAATATCAATACTACCATCAATAGTATCGATACTACCACCAATAATATCGATACTACATCAATAGTATCGATACTACACCAATAATATCGATACTACATCAATAATATCGATACTACACCAATAATATCGATACTACATCAATAGTATCGATACTACCACCAATAATATCGATACTACATCAATAGTATCGATACTACCATCAATAATATCGGTACTACATCAATAGTATCGATACTACCACCAATAATATCGATACTACCATCAATAATATCGGTACTACACCAATAATATCGATACTACCATCAATAATATCGATACTACACCAATAATATCAATACTACCATCAATAGTATCGATACTACCATCAATAATATCGATACTACCACCAATAATATCGATACTACCATCAATAATATCGATACTACATCAATAATATCGATACTACCATCAATAATATCGATACTACATCAATAATATCGATACTACCATCAATAATATCGATACTACCATCAATAATATCGATACTACCATCAATAATATCGATACTACCATCAATAATATCGATACTACCATCAATAATATCGATACTACCACCAATAATATCGATACTACCATCAATAATATCGATACTACATCAATAATATCGATACTACATCAATAATATCGATACTACCACCAATAATATCGATACTACCATCAATAATATCGATACTACATCAATAATATCGATACTACCATCAATAATATCGATACTACCACCAATAATATCGGTACTACATCAATAATATCGATACTACATCAATATCGATACTACCATCAATAATATCGATACTACCACCAATAATATCGATACTACCATCAATAATATCGATACTACATCAATAATATCGATACTACCATCAATAATATCGATACTACACCAATAATATCGGTACTACATCAATCCTATCGATACTACACCAATAATATCAATACTACACCAATAATATCGATACTACAATCAATAATATCGATACTACCATCAATAATATCAATACTACACCAATAATATCGATACTACATCAATAATATCGATACTACACCAATAATATCGATACTACATCAATAATATCGATACTACATCAATAATATTGATACTACACCAATAATATCGATACTACATCAATAATATCGGTACTACCATCAATAATATTGATACTACATCAATAATATCGATACTACCATCAATAATATCGATACTACATCAATAATATTGATACTACCATCAATAATATCGATACTACATCAATAATATCGATACTACATCAATAATATCGATACTACATCAATAATATCGGTACTACCATCAATAATATTGATACTACATCAATAATATCGGTACTACATCAATAATATTGATACTACATCAATAATATCGATACTACCATCAATAATATCGATACTACATCAATCCTATCGATACAAGCGAGCAGCAGCACGTACCAGCAGCAAGCCAACAAGCAAAAGGATGGGCGGCTAATGGTGGGCCACGAGGACATAGCGCGATGGCGAGCGCTCGGGGCGACCTTAAGTAGGCCTGTAGGCCACCCCACAAAATCTCAGAGAGACACGCCGCAGCAGAGGAGGCGGTCAGTTGAGGTCGTCAGTCGCTCAGCCTCTCCTCTCCTACCGCCGTCTGCGTCCTCTGCTCTCTCTTGTCTTGCTGCTGCTCTTGTTGTTGCTGCCCCTCTCTCGTGTGCGTGGTACGTACTGACGAGCTCGCCTCCTCTCTGTCTCTCTGCGTGCGTGCGTCGACCGACCCAACCTTTGATATCTCGCGTGCGATCGTCGTCCCTCCACGCACACATTGCCGCCTCGTGTCGTGTCGTGTCGTTCTATCTACCACTCTCGTTTGAGTGTCGCTCGCCCACGCTGGCGTTCTTGCGCGCGCGTGTACACGCACTAACCAGCGCCGCTGCCTGGCTGGCTTCGACAATCGCTCGCGCCTCACGTCTCGCAGACTCCTCCTCTACATTACATTCCATCTCCCACCATGAGCTTCGTGCCCAACGACTCCAAGCCGCAAAAGTGCAAGGGCTGCTCCAAGACCGTGTACCCGAACGAGGCCATCAAGGCCATCGACGCGTACTGGCACAAGGTCTGCCTCAAGTGCACCACATGCCAAACCACGCTCAACCTCAAGACCGTCGACTCGTTCAACAAGGAGCCGTACTGCCGCACGCATTTGCCCAAGGCCTCGCACACTCAGGTCGCCGATAGCGTTGCCACCGTTCAAGCCACGAGTATGTCTCGCGTACACACACGAGCGCGCACGTCGACTAGCCGTTGAGTCGCTCGTATCGTCGCGCGCTCTCTCGCTCGCGCCATACAACTGACCGACTGCTGCTTGGTGGTGGTGGTGGTCGACCTCAGGCGCGCCCAAGGTCTCCAAGGTCTCGGGTGTCAAGACCGACGAGCGCCGCACCTTTGCTCCTGGATCGATGGGTCCCATTCGTGGAGCGCGTGGTGGTGCTCGCGGTGGTGCTCGCGTATGTCTTCTCTCTCTCTCTCTCTCTCTCTCTCTCTCTCTCTCTCTCTCATAGTCGTACTCTCATCACCCACCTGCTGACCCACCGCATTGCGACGATTTTTTGATGGATCTTAGGGTGGAGCGGCGGCTCCTCGCGGAGGTGCCTCGGCTGCGGCTTCGGCTCCTGCGGCCTCGGCTGCTTCGAGCGCTCCGGCGCCTCGCGCTGCCCCGGCTGCCGGCGCTGCGCCGCGCGGCGTGTCGTCGGCTCGCGGCGGTGCTACGTTTGGTGCTGGAGGCAACAAGTGCGCCGGCTGCGGCAAGACCGTGTACTCGAACGAGCAGCTCAAGGCCGTCAACGCCGTCTGGCATCCAGTGTGCCTCAAGTGCACGACGTGCCAAGTGACGCTCAGCCTCAAGACCGTCGAGGCCTTCAACAAGCAGCCGTACTGCCGCTCGCATTTGCCCAAGGCCTCGCACACTCAGGTCGCCGATAGCGTTGCCACTCGCCAGGCTCTGCGTACGTGAAACCAACTCCTCCTCGTCATGATCATCATCATCATAGCCAGTGAATTAACACGTGACGGCTATTCGCTGCCGGCTCGTGAACCGTGCAGAGGCTCCCAAGGCCGTCCGTAAGGAGGGTCAAATCCAGCAGGATGCGCGCCGCACGTTTGCGCCCGGAGCTGCTGGTCCTATCCGCGGTGCTCGCGGTGGTGCTCGCGGCGGTGCCCGCGGTGGTTCGGCTGCACCTGCTAGCAGCGGCAGCAGCCACAGCACTGCCAAGGCCGCCGTTGCTGGCGCTGCTGTCGGTGCCACTGCCGTCGGTGCCGCTGCCGTCGGTGTCGGCGCTGCTGCTGTTGCCGTATGTATCTCTCTCTCGCACCCACGCCACACAATATCGCTCGCCATACGTCATGTGTTGCGGTAGTAATAACGATGGCACGGGTTGTATATTTTGCGCATGCGTAGTACCACGAGCACGAGAAGAGCGAGTACACTTCGTCCGAGCCGGAGCGACACCCGGAGGACTATGGCTACAGCGATGACTATGGTATGTGCGAAACGCTGCTCTTGTTCCTTGCCACTCGCTCGCTCGCTCACTTGTACGTGGCGCACCACAGAGGAGTCGGCCTCGACGGCTGTCAGCCAGGTTGCTGTCTCTTCGCACCACGATGATGGTGGCTACGGTGACGAGGCCTACGACGAGAGCTACGACGAGGGCTACGACGAGAGCTACGACGAGGGTCACTACGAGGAGCCCGCTGCCGCTGCCCCGGCCGCTGTCGCTGCTGCTCCTGCTGCTCCTGCTGCCGCTGCGGAGGCCTACGACGAGGGTGGTACGTTATTGGTGTTACTCTCGAGCGCGGTTCAGCTTACTGATGATCTCTCTCTCTCTCGTGCGCGCGTGTATCATTTGTCCTTGGTGATTAGGTTACGAAGAGGGCCACTACGAGGAGGGTGGTATGTACCCATTTCATTGTCTCTCATTCATTCATTCGTTTATTCATTCATTCATTCTCTCTCTCTCTCTCTCTACCTTGATTGCTGACTTGTGTTTCCATCTAGGTTACGAGGAGGGCCACTACGAGGGCGAAGGCGAGGGCGAGTACTACGAGGGCGAAGGCGAGTACTACGAGGGCGAAGGCGAGGGCGAGTACTACGAGGAGGGCGAGTACCACGAGGGTGAGGGCGAGTACCACGAGGGCGAGTATGGCTATTAAGTAATAGCTTCTACTCAATCTATTTAGCGTATCACCACCATCCCACCATCCTGCCGACCAACGTTGTTCGACCGCCGTGGCAGCCTGTTCGTGTGCCTTTCTTTCTACCTTTCTCCCTTTGTGTTTCATCCTCTCTTCGTTCCTCTAGTTGAGCTTGCTCTCGCACTCAACTCTGTGCACCTTGGTATTCTTATTCACCCCACCTCCCTTCGCCCCAAGCGCTCTTTCTTGCCTTCTCCTTCTCACTCTCACTCTGTCCGTCCGTCTCTCTCGCGTTTGCTGCTCAAGCAATGTAGCGGCCCAAGAACCGCATCAACTAAACGCATGGTTGCCTACCACACACACGCCTCTGATCGGTGTTCTGGTCGTCTTCTTGTGGTTGAATCGAGATATGATAGTTTATATGTATAATTCAACGTAGGCATAACGATATTGATAGTTGGGGAATGGGTGGATGGCTTGTGCAGGTCTCGCAGATGATAACAATAAATACACCACCACCTCCACCACCAAAACTGAACTAGAACTCAGATACAAAGAGAGAGAGAGAGAGAGGAGGGGAGACACGACTTGGCAAGAAGGTGAGGAGGGAGGGGAGATATAAACATATGTACAGACGCGAGTCTCTAACTAGCGTCGGTCGGTCGGTCGGTCGGTCGGTCGGTCGGTCGGTCGGTCGGTCGGTCGGTCGGTCGAGCGAGCGTACTGCTGCGGTCAATTCAAGATCGAATCGATCGAGAGGCGCTTGGGTATGTAGGTGTCGAGTTCACGACGCTGGGGAGCTGGAACCGGTACTGGCACTGGCAAGACCGGTGGCAAGTCTGTCGTCGTCGTGGCACACGGCCGAAAGGCCGAGCGTTTCGATCGTTCGGTGGCAGTTGCATCGATGCTGCTGGAAGTGCCACCACCTACTGACAGGGCCGAGTATTGTTGCTGCTGCTGCTGTTGCAGTTGTTGTTGCTGTTGCAGCAGGTGCAGTTGTGAGGCTTGGCGGCGTTGTTGTTGCTGTTGAAGAATAGCATGGCTCAGGGTTGGGGGCGGATACGAGTAGTGATTCAGCGCAGTAAAACTGCCTTGCGGCGGTGATGGAGAAATCGATTGGCCCGGTACGTGGTGTGCCGGGGTCGGAGTCGAGGTCGAGGTCGAAGAGGAAGAGGCAGAGGTCGAGGAGGCAGCGGTAGCACTCACGAGTGATTGATAGTATTGACCGGGTGCCACTGGAGCCGAGAGGAATCGGCGAGGTACAGCCCCGAGATTTGACTCTTGTTGCTGTTGTTGTTGTTGTTGCTGTTGGTATTGTAGAGTTGGTTGTTGCGGCTGTTGGTATTGTAGAGTTGGTTGTTGCGGCTGATGAAAGTGATGGTCGAAGCTGCTTGGATGGGGAATGGCCGAGGACGAGAAGCGTCGTGTCGACGAGACCGACACCGATGGCGCTTGGTGATGGAGGTGGAGGCCGCCTCCGCCTCCTCCAGCGGCGGCTGGGAGTTCCAAGGTGCCAGAGGTTGAGGCACTTGCGGCAAACTGTGGCCCAGGGTGAGGGAGCGACGAATGCCGAGGGCCAGCGGCGGTCGCCGGCGGCAAAGGAGCAGGAGCCGGAGGAATGGATCCAACTTCAGCTGAGGTCGAGGGAGCGAGGCCGCCCACATTCTTGAGGGTCGAGAGGATTGGTGGCGGCGGCAGGGACAAGGCGGGCGTCGAGAAGCGACGCGCATAGGGGAGCTCAGGAGCAGGGGAGGCCGTGTTCCTGGCAGTGGCCGGGGCGGAGGCGAGCGTGGGCGCAGAGGTGCGCCTCGGTGAAGGTTGCGGTACGCGGTCGGCGTGCGGAACGGCCGGTGGCGGGAGGAGCGCAGGAGGCGGTGGCGCGTGGCGGCGAGGCAGCGGCAGCGCGCGAGAGCGCGGGAAGCACTCGGGCTTCGGGAGCGAGGCCGCAGACGCTCGGTAGGCTTTGTTGTGGCTCTTGGAGGACGAGAACGAGAGCCTGTTGGCGATGCCGTTCACGGAGCTCGGTGGTAGCGGCGACGGCGCCGTGACCACATGCACCTTGGTGCGCTTGGGGAATGCGACGCGGCCTGCCTGCACCTGTCCATTGAGCCACTCCCAGCGGTGTTGGGCGGCCGTGGCGTGGTGGTGGTTGGTGTGCGGATGGTGGTTGTGCATATCGAGCGACATGTGGGGTTCGGAGCGCGAGATCGCGGTGTAGTTCAGGCGCCAGGAGCGGCGAGCGTAGTTCGTGTGTGTGCGCGGTGAGAAATGCGCCCAGGCCACCAAGAGCACAGGAGCAGCGACGCAAAGGGGCGGGGGAGAGGAAGGGGCGGAGGGTAGGGAGAGGGTAGGGAGGGCGGTCCAGAGAAGAGGATACGCCAAGGGACGGGAAGGGGAGAGGGCGAGGAGAGGGCGCACACAAGCACACACGCGCGCAAGGGAGGGTAACTGGCGCTCGCTGCTGTTGCTGTTGTTGTTGCTGTTGTTGTGATGGGGACAGCGAGACGAAGCGAATGAGGACGCAGCTCGGCACGTTCAGGACTCCCCGAACGGGATATCTCGGCACTTGCAGGTACTTGGCCCAATTCGGCAATCCTTCTCCCGGTGGCCAACGTCTCCCGTCGTGCTCCGGCCACCGAATCCTTGGAATATCTCGGACACGACTGCGCTACTCGCCGCCCTCGCTCCTACGTGTGGTGCCACCATCGACGACCGAGGCACACGCTCCAGGTCGCAAGCCAAGCCGCAAGCCGACATACCTTATGCGGCGCGAATCTCGCGGAATCTCGTTTTTTGCCGCCCAACGCACCGCTTTTTCCCGCCATCGCCTCCAGAGCACGCGCGCCAGCCACGGCCCCCACGCGCTCTCCCTTCCCCTTTCCCCTGCTTCGCCTCGCCGTTAACCTCCGGCACTCCCTGGCCTGAGGCGGTCACACTCGACTCTCCCCTCAGAAGCCTGACCAAGACGAGCTCGTCCCTTCCCTCCCCCACCCAGATATCACTGCAGTGAACCGACGAATGTCGCTACCTTTGTCGAGCCATCCATATCTCTCAATCTCTCGCTCCTCCCATCGCAGCGCCCTCTGCTCTGCACTCCGCTCTCAGGCCTGGATTGATGGTGATCTCGTTCTTGCAATCTACGCTAGCCTCCACTGATACCCATATCCATGCCGCACGTTGTTGTTGCTGCTGCTGCTCTCAAACTCTCACTCATTGCAAACATTGGCTTTCCTTCTGTTTGCTTCTCGTTGTGAACTTGCGACCATTTGACGACCGAGATCGAGCAACAGCAGCGACGCGTCGAGTGCGTGTGCGCGTGTAGTGTCATCAAGTACGTACTCTCACTCTCACGCTCACGCTCGCTCTCGAGAGGAAGAGGTCACAGCCCAGGCAGCTCTACGATGTACCTGTTCCTCGGCAAAAGCAAACTGAGTGTGATCCTTGCCTCGAGTCACTCGAGTAACTCGAGTCACGCTCTTGCGTAATTCCTTAAGTAGCTTGAATGGAGTTGCGAGCGAGTGAGGGAACGACACGCACATGCCTACACACACACATACATACATACACAAGCAAGAGCTCTTTGCTCGCTCGATCGGTGACCTCAGTAGAGAGAATTCTCTCTCGAGTGCCGCAGCCGCAGAAGAAAGGACACGCGTGCAAGTTACTCTTGTTCGTCATTCTTGTTAGATAGTGATGGCGGTCGTAACCCCTCAGGCAGTGGTATATCAGTCAATATACCAATCTATCAACAGTGCGCGCTCGGGTCGTCGCGTTTAGATGAGACCGAGAGGAGGGATATACGAGTGTGTACGTACATGAGCGAGTGATGGAGGATTGCCAGAGATATCGAACGTTCAGTTCAAGAACAGTGAACACTCATTTACTCCACTCACTCACTCACTCACTCATATCCTTGTGCGCTGGCGCTGCTTCTGCTCTTGGTCAGTACGTTTTGTACTCACGTGTTGGTCGTGTGCGGGTGGTCGTGAGCCTTCTTCGTCACCCTACACTAACACGCGCACGCGCGCGCGCGACTTCAGAAAGTTATCTCGATCGATCGCGATAGATATTGCGCGCGAGAGAAGATATGAGCGACCGCAAAGCACGTCGCAAAGCTGCCAATGCTTCCAAGGATCGCGCATCTACGCCCGATCTCGACTTCAGCAGCGATGACGATGACGATGGTGGCGACAACAACGGCAGTAGTAGTAGTAGCAGTAGCAATCGCGTCGATGCGCGTCCTCTCGTGATGCGGTGCCACTACGAGGTGCTTGGCGTCGAGCAGACCGCCACGGCCGATGAGCTCAAGAGCGCCTATCGCAAGCTCGCTCTTCGCTACCATCCGGACAAGAACATGCATCAACTCGAAGAGGCCACGCGGCTCTTTAAGGAGATCCAACAAGCCTACAGCGTACTCGCTGACCCCAACGAGGTCTCATATCGATACCATCGCCATGTGTTGCTGTTGCTCGCGCGTTCACTCGCGCGCGCGCGCGCGATTGCGTCAACCTGCGCGATGACTCTTCTAATCGATTGTACATCTGCGTGGGCGCGCGTACGCGCGATCGTGGTGTGTGTTTGTGTCTTGTGTACAGCGCGCATGGTATGATGGCCATCGTGATGCCATTCTTCGAGGCGTCGATCCTACCGACCAGAGTGCCGTACGTACCCAAACAACACCTCGAGTTTATACTCACATCGTATCGGGCTCTACTTACTATTGCGGTCCTCATCGTCGTTATGCTCTTCGCATCGCATCCTGTGGTTGCTTGGGTGGTTCTCCTCGCACGCACGAACGCCACATAATGTTGAACGCGCGTGTGCGAACACCAGTTCGAGACCATCAACCTCTGGCCGTACTTTAGCTCGTCTTGCTTCTCGGGCTTCGGCGACGATCGCAAGGGCTTCTATCGAGTATACTCGCGTATCTTTGACAAGATCGACCAAGAGGAGAAGGTACAGTGCTGCTGCTGTGATGCTGCGTACTTGTGCTCCGAGCAATTAGCAGCGCCATCACCAGTAGTAGGAAGTTCCGCTCGTTTGGGGAGTTGCGCAACGACAGCAGCTACCATGCGATACTCGTCGTCGTCGTGGTGAGGCAGATACGAGACATTATCTTTTTATGATCAAGCTGCCTTGTTTGTGTTTGTATGTCTCATTTGTTGATTGGTGGTGGTGGTGGTGGCCGATCCAGCGCGATAACCATGCATAATCTGATGTGTTCATTTCGGATTCGACTTGCCTATTTATTCTTTTGATTCCTTTGATTCGCGCCCTCTCTCTCGCGCCCTCGATCGAGTGACCAACAAATATCTTCCGCGCTTGCCTCCGCTCTCTTGCCTGTTGGCAATCTCCATCTCTCGAACTTGTTACCGTTCTGCTTTGCTACTGCTACTGCTGTTGCTGTTGTTGTTACTCTCCTCTAGCAATGACACTGCCGCAGCGTATTCGTCTCTGTTGTGTACTAACGAAAATATCTACTTGCGGATGATCATTGTGATGGATTTTCTGACAGAGCTCGAATCAAACAGCTGCGCCGCCGTTTGGTACTAGCGCCTCCGAGTACACCGACGTCAAGCGATTCTACGACTACTGGTTGGGCTTCTCGTCGACACAGACCTTTGCTCGCTACGAAAAGTACTCGTTGGCTGAGGCTCCCACGCGCCAGATTCGACGCCTCATGGAGAAGGACAACAAGAAGCTCCGGTATGTGTCTATGCACCTCGTGCCCCTGGGACCTTGTCAGTCAGCCAGGCAAGTCCCTCACTCACTTACTCACTCGACGCACACACAGCGACAAGGCCAAGAAGGAGTACAACGACCTTGTGCGCAATCTGGCACAATTTGTACGCAAACGCGATCCTCGTGTACTGCAACATGCCGCCAAGGCGCGACAGGCCGACCTCGAGAAGCAGGCCAAGCGCTCGGCCGCCGCCAAGCAAGCGGCCGAGAGAACCAAACAAGAGTTCGACGACATGGAGGAGGAGATTGCGCGGCTCGAGGAGGACCACTGGCTCGAGGTCGAGGCGCAACTCGAGCTGCTCGGCGTGCTCGATGAGTACCTCGCCGACGACTTGGACAAGGTCGATGCCAAGAAGGAGGCGCTCTACTGCATTGCGTGCAACAAGAAGTTCAAGTCCGACAAGGCGTACGTCATGTATAGTCGTGCTGCTACGTGACTCACTCGCTCACTCGATCGATCCTCAGGTGGGAGAACCACAAAAAGTCCAAGAAGCATGTGCAGAACATGGAGAAGATGCGCGCCGAGGTCTCGTTGGATATCGATGAGTTGCGTGCCGTCGGCCTGCATGACGAAGACAACGACGATGACAACGACCAAGATAACGACGACAACAGCGCCGAGCAACAGCTGATACAACAACGCACTGACGGCGATGACAACAACAGCCCTCAACGAGATGATGACGACGACGATCAGGTTGTGGCCGATACCGCAGCAGCCGATGATCACAACGACCACGACGAGGCGCAGCGTACTCCTCAGCGACATCCACAGCAGCGTGCCAAGCGAACGCCCAAGCCTAAGGAAGCGGCCAGCGACGACGAACCGGATGATTATGCGGTCATCATGCAGCAGCGCAATGCCAAGAAGCGCAGCGCCAAGAAGCAGAAGAGCAAGAACCGATTCGCCCTGCTCAATGATGACGAGGACGAGGACGATGCTACTGGAGCTCTACCACCAACGCGCGCTGTAGTGGATGATGACGATGATGACGACGAGCAAGAGAAGGAGCACGAGCAGGAGCACGAGGCCGAGGCACCCGATGCCGCGCCTGCTGTTGCGGCGACTACAGTGGAAGATACACCAAGCACCGTTGATTCGGAGGACGATGACGATGCTGACGATAAAAAGTCTCGCAAACCACGACGAAGACGTGCCAAGGCCAAGCAACGAGTACGTGCTGCTGCAGTGCGCGCCATTGAGTGTACCGCTCTCGACATCTCACCTCGAATCACCGCATAGAATCAAGAACAACAGCAGCAACAACAACAACAGCCTGCCGCCGAGGTTGCGCAAGATGATACGCCACGATGCACCACGTGTGGCATGGTATTCGGCTCACGCAACAAGCTCTTTGCGCATATCAAGCAGACCGGCCATGCACAGCTTCTCTCGGCTGGAAAGAGGGGCGGCTCCGCCAAGCGTAGATGACCCGCACACGCTCACGTTTACCTACCGATCGCTCCTCGTACTCGCACCAACGCGCAAAATATACCGCAACCTGCAATACATTCAACTCGTCGTACTGTGCTACCTCCTGCTGCTACTGCGGTCTTCGTGGTGGTACTCATCTACAAACAGTTCATTCGTTACACACTCTTGTCGACAGATCGCTCGCGCGAGCCGCCCAGTGACTCTCGACCCCACGACTCGACGCTCATCACGTTGATCGCCGTCTCCAAGGTTGCCAGCAAATAGCCATCCTGCAAGAGTCATCCAGAATGAGCCTCGTGACCTTGCCCAGCGCGCGCGCGAGAGAGAGAGCGGGCGCTCGATGATTGCGTACCTCGCGCATCGCGAAGCTCTCAAGCATAAAGTCGACCATGAAGCGACACTGATAGAACGATCCGGGCGATGGCACGTGGATCACCGTGTAGCACACGAGCAGCAACAAGTCCTCCGAGCCTCTGTGTCACGGCCATGCCCATGTGATGCACGGTGAATACACAGCTCGGAGGCGATACCGTGGCGCGACGTACACTGGAATGGGAACGGCTCTGTCGGGTTGCTTGGTGAGAGCCTCCATCATCAGTGCGAGATGCTATACACAACACACGTTATCATCACAATCATCGTGGCATTCACTCGACCACGATCGCGAGCTGATGATGATGCTTCACGAGAACGTACTCGAAACTTGGCCGTGATGCTTCTCGCATTCAAAAAGTCGTGGTATGCTCGAATCGCAACAGAGAGCTTGATGTCCTTCTACTCATACCAAAATCAATGAATGAGTCACGAGGTTCATCGCCAACGAACGCTGTTGATCTCGAGGCATGTGTACCAATCCAAGCTCTCCATGGTATCCGATGTTTGCAAGCGTGAGGTTGCGCTTGTGCAGCTGGCTCAGCTTCTGGAACAGGGCGTCATCTTGCGCAGCATACTGGACCACCAAATCCAATCACAATTAGCGCGACGCTCACTCGAGGCTGCTCAAGTCTTTGATATCATCACGGGGATACGTACGCGCTTCGCATACAAGTAGAACACGCTCGGATACAACTGTGCGAGTACGCAATCTTGAATGACCTCGAGACATTCATCACGCCAGTACGACGCACGCAAATACACGAACGTGTTGATCACGGCCGAGTGCAAGCTCTCTGCAATCACGCCCGCCATACAATCAGCTGCGTACGAGCTGGTGGCACGCACTGCTCGTGTGCCTTGCAACGCACCAACGTAGGCCTTGACGCGAGCCACCATCTTGTTGAAGGCTTGCATAGGTCCGTAGCACACTTGCTGCTCGCTCGCCGGCGTCATGTACACGGAAGAGAAGGCCTTGACGTAGTGCTGCACACAATCGCCGAATGGATGTGTCGCCGAGTTCAAGATCGATTGCAGATGCTTGCGAATCTTGTCGAAGCTAACACTCGGCGACAGACTCTTGAGCCATCGTTCGTCGACTCGTCGAGCGTTGGGATCCGTGAGCGGAACGTAGTACACGCCAGGCCAATTGATCAACTCGAGGCTGTGCATATTGGTGCGTTCATCACGGTGAGTGAGCAGGTGCCACTCGCGCTCGCGTCAAGTACGTACCCAGCAACATCGTTCCACGGCTCCTTGGCGACATTCTCGAGTTCTTCGAGCTGCAGTGAGAGCTACATTCCGATGCAATCAATCAACCAATCAATCGCCAGTCTCGAGGAAGCCAAGCAACCTTCTCCATTTGAGACGCACCTCCTCTTGAACAATTCTGGCCTTATCGAACATGTGCGCAAGAGCCTTCAATTCGTTACAACTCTGTTGCAGATGTAGCGAGCCAGCATCATATGTATATCGTCAGCTCTCGTCAGCTCTCGATCCAATTCGTTGGTTGGCGAGCTGTCGCAAGAGCCCTACCTCAGTAACCTTCTTGAGGAACTCTCGCGCTTGTTGTGGTCCTTGCTGTTGCGGCTGTTGCGGTTGTTGCTGTTGCTGTTTGGCAGGCACGCTCGGAACAGCTGCCGCCGCCGACGAGGCGGCGTTCGCAGGTGTCTTGGATGGAGCGGCGTTGGAAGCTGGAGCTGCAGCAAACTGATTCGCGATGCGCTTGGGATCGATGTTCGGTGCTCCGGCAGCACGTCCAGAAGCCCGCATTCGTGCATACCACATCGCCATCATGGCAGCGTCGGGTTGCTTCGAACCACTCGGCGTTGGTCGTATTCCCATCGGAACGTGCTGAGCACCACCCGTGGCCGAGGCGTCCGAAGGTAGTGTACCATCGAGCGATCGCGAGAGGTTACTGTGCGGCGGATTCGAGGCAGTCTTCTCGGCGCTCGGTTCCGCCGCTGCGGCTGACTCGAGGATCGAGCTTGCAGGCTCGCGTGAGGCTGCAACGGGAGTCTCTTGTATCGTCAACTCGGAGCTATCTTGGAGCGGATGAGTCTTGACTGGGCGCGGTGCCTCGTTGGTTGCAGCTCCAGCTCCAGCTCCAGCTCCAGCTCCCGCTCCCTGCTCGTCATCGTCGTCATCGTCCTCATCGAATAGCTTCTTGATTCGACGACTTGGAGTAGTGGAAGAGGGGGTTCTGTCCTCGCCACCGATCTCGATCACCTCTTGTTCCGTGGCATCGCCCGCTCGATTAGCACCTTCTGCATTCGTTTCAGCTTCGGTAGGCGGTGGCGAGCCAGGAGTCCGAGGTGGCGTTGCTTCAGGCGGCCCTGGAGTGGCAACGTCATCGGCAGCAGAAGAGGCAGCAGCAGCAGCGGCGGCCGCGGTGTCTGCGCCTTTCAGTGCCATATGAACAGCAAGCTCAAGACACTTGCGAGATAGCATCACGAGCTTCATGACCATGCCGTTACCTGGTGTGTGTTCAGCACGATTCAGTGAGTGACAATCAGGTACATTCAAGAAGAGTGCGAATAGCACGACGTACGTTGCATCGAAATGTACTTGAGCTTCTGAGCCCGATGCAATCCGAGAGTGACCTCGGTCGTAGCATCTTCGAACGCACGTAGCATCGCCTGATGAAGAAGACGCGCGCGATTGGGGCGTTAGCACGATTCAAGCGTTCATCATGCACTCTCGCTGCCAAGCAGGCTTGCATACCTGGAGATCTTGCTTCTCGAGGCGCTGTCTCTTTCGTTGGTACTCTTCAGTCAACTTGGCAGCCGTCGTGGCATAGTCCTCCGTGGTGTACGAACGAACGGAGGGCGTTGATTGCGAGCTCCGTTGCACGGCGGAGGTCGTCGAGTAGCTGCGAGAACGCGCCGAGCTGCGTGAACCAACTCGACCGGTCGCTGGAGAGTGCGTCGATGCAGTGGGAGGGTCTTCGTGGGACGACGGCGATGGATCGAGCGCTGTTCCAAGAGACGGTAGACTCGTGGAGCTTGGTACTTCCTCTCGCTCGTCAGCGCTCGGGAGACGCTTGATTTCGGTGGCCGACGAGAACAGCGTTGGTATGCGAGTGGCTGACACGGGCCGTGACTGCGCGGCGGTCGAAGGTAGCGAAGGATCGAGGATCGTTGTGGGAGAGCCAGATGAGAGCGAGTGACGCATGGCTTGAGGACTCGAGGGCGTCGAAGCATCGGGCAGGTCGAGCGCCGCCGCAGCCGGCTTCGAGTGCATGGCCGATGGCAGTGATATGGCACGAGGCAACGATCCGCGGCCTTCGCTTGCTTCCGGTGATGGAGATGGCAATGGTCTCTCGGCGACGGTGCTGAAGCTCGAACCGCTGGACGTGGCTGGCGCTTGATCTAGTAGGAGATGGCGATAGTGCATTTTGTTCACGTGTGAGTACCAAGCTGACATCAGCTGCGCCATTCGTTCGAGATGACCGACATACTCTTGACTCGTAGTGCATCACGGAGTTGTTCGAGACTTGATGAGCTTGCAGCACCTTGAACTGCAATCCGCTGTTGCTGTTGTTGTTGCTGTTGTTGCTGTTGAGCTTGAGTTCGAGAGAAGGCAGCATTCGTAGCATCGCCACCATCATCATGATCGCCATCATCATCATCATCGTCATCGATTCCAATCCTACCACTATGAGCGAGCCCAGGAGACTTCAATGGAGCCGTGGCCGATTGTTGTCGAAACCGCACGATCTGTGGCTCATCAGCCGAGGCGCCACCACCAGCCGACGATGCTGCACCAACGATCGTGAACGAGTATCGAGTTCGAAGAGCCCCTGCTCCCGCACTCACTCGTAGTGTTGCATCGGCGTTCTCCGAGTCATTGAGTGATGCCATATCCTGCGGCATCTCGATCATGGGTATCGACGGCGCATAGACCGCAGGCGCCAGTCCAAAGTGCTCGAGGAACGACAGCAACACATCGGGGTCCTCCGTGAGTCGCTGCCAATCATCCAACGCCTCCGAGTCGGTATCGGCCGTCGCGATACAGTAGTTACCGACTCGTAGCATGATTCGATACATTGGTTTCCATAGACCTACGATGAACGAGATCGAATAGAACAGTACAGCAACATCGTGTGGTGGTTGTTTCATATGTGAGTGAGTACGTGAGCGATCTCGTGATATCATGATATCCACATCAATGATTCATCAAGTAACGAGACCGCTGATCGTCGACGATCGATCTATCTATCTCTATCGTCTTTGTTGTGTATCTATCTCTGTGAAGCGCTCCTTACCGAAGCGTCTCTTGAGCAGTACGAGGTCGGCAGTGGCTTGCTCCTCGACCCAGAACGACTTGAACGACGCCGCTCGAAAGGGTACGCAGAGCGGCATCTCGTGAGAGTCTCTCTTGCTTCTCGCGCGCGGCCACGTGCGTGTGTATGTGTATGTATCGCTGTGTTCAATTGATTGATGGAGTTGTGATGGTCGTTGAGGATATCAAGTGATTGGATGGTTGGATAGTTTGATTGATTTGATGGTGCAGCGGGAAGCAGGAGAGGAAGGAAGTGAATGATAAATCGAATCGAGAAACCTATCATAGTACGGAATCGCCTCTGCACCGCTGCACTAGCGCTAGCGATTTTCTCTCGTGCTCTCAGGAATATTCTGGTGCGCCGAGCTCGGACTCTTGGAAGGCCCCCGGAACTCCACACCATGCAGTAAATCGACCTAGTCGTGGCGTCTGTAGAGGAGGATGAGCTACGCCGCAGACATGATCGATGGAAGAGGCTTCCGATCCGGAAGCACCATCTGTTCGTGCGACCATCGACATTCCTTCGTCAGTCACTGCTCGTCACTCTCCTCCTCCATCACAACCACGGCCATCATCATCACAACGACAGCAGCGAAAAGATACGAACCGATTCAGCAGCTGTGTCTTGGTCGAACAACAGACTGTGCGAGTAAAAGTCCAAGAACAACTCGTCGCGAAGCAGCTCTCGGTTGTCAGCGAACGAAATGAACTCGTGGAACGACGTGAACTCGCTCGGATGGCTCTTCTTCGATGTCATGATGTGGAAGTCGATCAGTTGCAGCCAAAAGTACGCCACCGTCGTGTGGAACGTGACGTCGAGTCCGATCTTGGCGTTGACGAACGCCTTGAGATCGTCGAACAGTCGAGCGACGATCTTGCTTCGTGGACCCATGTCACGGTACCGCTGCAGATACAACCACGTGATTCGCATCTGACACACGTGGTCCCAGCGAGCAAGCGATTTGTCTTGGAACGCAGCGAGGAACTCGTCGTCGGTCTCGAGAGGCTCTGCCACACTCGCGGCGATGTCGGCGGCTGTCGGTGGATTGGAGCTCCACCATCGAAACCACGTTCGAGGCGATCGACGAGCATCACGCTCGCTCGATGACGATGGTGACGACGACGATGAGGTCGAGGAGGTGGTCGAGGCCGCAGATGCAGTGGGTTCGTGGTGATGACCGAGAGCTCCTCCAGTGAGCCATGACATGAAGCCTCCGCGCTTGCTCGATGTGTCGCTGCCTCCTCCACTCGTGGCGGCTGCAGTGGCGGCAGCAGACGAGGAGGCTCTGTCCTCGTCGGCGAGCGCCGTGGGCTCCAGTGGAAGTCCGACGAGAGCCTCGGTGACGTGAGCGCCTGCCATCTTCTTGTCGATGGTGTGCGACAGCCAGTCCAGCGCCTCGTACAGTCCGTCGCCGCTGGGTGCGCAAGATCCAGCAATGAGCCAGGGATGGGTGATGGCCTTCAGGTTCATTTGGTCGGCGATCTCTTGGCAGCTCATGGCGTTCGGCAGGTCTTGTTTGTTGGCGAACACCAAGAGCACCACATCGCGCAGCTCGTCCTCGCGGAGCATCTTGTGGAGCTCTTCGGCTGCTTCGCTGATGCGCTCGCGATCGTTCGAGTCGACTACGAACACAAGTCCTTGTGTGTTTTGATAGTAGTGACGCCAAAGTGGTCGTATCCTGTCGCGACTTCCAACGTCCCAGACTGTGGGTGGGTTGTGTGAGTGGTGCAATCGATCAAGAGATTCTGGAGCGTTGGCATACCCGTGAAGTTCACATGCTTCGATTGGATCGTCTCGACGTTGAAACCAATCGTTGGAATGGTTGTCACGACTTCTCCGAGCTTGAGCTTGTAAAGAATCGTGGTCTTGCCAGCAGCATCGAGACCTTTCGATCAAACCAAGCGAACAAGTGAGCAAGTGAGCGAGGTCTGAGAGTATCGATCACATTGAGTGAAGGAACATACCAACCATCAACAACCTCACGTCCTTCTTTCCACTCCACATGCTTTGAACGGCGCCCATCGTGATAACGTGAACGTGGGTACAACGCACCAAGGCAGCAGAGCAGAGCAGCGGTGTGTGAGAAGGGAGGCAAGCAAACGAATGAAGCGAGCGAAGGACGAACCAACGCGAGGGAGAGGGAGGCCACGTCTCTCTGCCGCCTCAGCGAAGAGAGAGGCAACGTCGCCCTCGCCCTCCCGCCCAAAGCATCCCTCTCCCAATCAGATCGAGACACCGATCCCAATCCAATCCAATCCAATCCAATCCAATCCAATCTCTTTGTCGAATCTTCGAGACGATGTGTGGGTTGGCATCAGTGCGACTCTCAAGGTCTCTTGTTTGCAACCACCCACCCAATCGATCTCAGCACCATCTCGATCAATCGATGCTCGCCATTCTCTCCAAGACTCGAATGACATGTCGTTTGGTTCGTTGGTTCAAGAACAGCGACCGATTCATTCGACTCTTGAGTCTTCTAATTCAGAGAGAGAGAGAGAGAGAGAGGAGGATGAGCTACACCGCAGACATGATCGATGGAAGAGGCTTCCGATCCGGAAGCACCATCTGTTCGTGCGACCATCGACATTCCTTCGTCAGTCACTGCTCGTCACTCTCCTCCTCCATCACCACAACCACGGCCATCATCATCACAACCACGGCCGTCATCACGGCGACAAACAAGTCGAGGTTGCCGATGTAGTGAGATCTCCTCCAGTGAGCCATGACATGAAGCCTCCGCGCTTGCTCGATGTGTCGCTGCCTCCTCCACTCGTGGTGGCTGCAGTGGCTGCAGCAGACGAGGAGGCTCTGTCCTCGTCGGCGAGCGCCGTGGGCTCCAGTGGAAGTCCGACGAGAGCCTCGGTGACGTGAGCGCCTGCCATCTTCTTGTCGATGGTGTGCGACAGCCAGTCCAGCGCCTCGTACAGTCCGTCGCCGCTGGTTGCAGACGATCCAGCAATGAGCCATGGATGGGTGATGGCCTTCAGGTTCATTTGGTCGGCGATCTCTTGGCAGCTCATGGCGTTCGGCAGGTCTTGTTTGTTGGCGAACACCAAGAGCGCCACATCGCACAGCTCGTCCTCGCGGAGCATCTTGTAGAGCTCTTCGGCTGCTTCGCTGATGCGCTCACGATCGTTCGAGTCGACAACAAAGATGAGCCCTTGTGTGTTTTGATAGTAGTGACGCCAAAGTGGTCGTATCTTGTCGCGACCGCCAACGTCCCAGACTGTGGGTTGTGTGAGTGGTGCAATCAATCTAGAGCTTCCGGAGTGTTGGGCCAGCGATGGTCTGCATACCTGCGAAGCTCAAGTTGTTCGATTGGATCGTCTCGACGTTGAAACCAATCGTTGGAATGGTTGTCAAGACTTCTCCGAGCTTGAGCTTGTAAAGAATCGTGGTCTTGCCAGCAGCATCGAGACCTTTCGATCAAACCAAGCGAACAAGTGAGCGAGCTTCAATTATCGAGGTCTGAGAGTATCGATCACATTGAGTGAAGGAACATACCAACCATCAACAACCTCAGATCTCTCTTCCTACTCCACATGCTTTGAACGGCGCCCATCGTGACAACGACAACGAGAACGTGGGTACAGCGCACCAAGGCAGCAGAGCAGAGCAGGGTGTGAGAGAGAAGGGAGGCAAGCAAACGAATGAAGCGAGCGAAGGACGAACCAACGCGAGGGAGAGCGAGGGGGAGGCCACGTCTCTCTGCCGCCTCAGCGAAGAGAGGCAACGTCGCCCTCGCCCTCCCGCCCAAAGCATTCCTCTCCCAATCAGATCGAGACACCGATCCAAATCCAATCTCTCTGTCGATCAATCTTCGAGACGATGTGTGGGTTGGCATCAGTGCGACTCTCAAGGTCTCTTGTTTGCAACCACCCACCCAATCGATCTCAGCACCATCTCGATCAATCGATGCTCGCCATTCTCTCCAAGACTCGAATGAAATGTCGTTTGGTTCGTTCGTTCAAGAACAGTGCCCCATTCAATTGACTCTTGAGTCTTCTAATTCAAAGAGAGAGAGAGAGAGAGAGAGGAGGATGAGCTACGCCGCAGACATGATCGATGGAAGAGGCTTCCGATCCGGAAGCACCATCTGTTCGTGCGACCATCGACATTCCTTCGTCAGTCACTGCTCGTCACTCTCCTCCTCCATCACAACCACGGCCATCATCATCACAACGACAGCAGCGAAAAGATACGAACCGATTCAGCAGCTGTGTCTTGGTCGAACAACAGACTGTGCGAGTAAAAGTCCAAGAACAACTCGTCGCGAAGCAGCTCTCGGTTGTCAGCGAACGAAATGAACTCGTGGAACGACGTGAACTCGCTCGGATGGCTCTTCTTCGATGTCATGATGTGGAAGTCGATCAGTTGCAGCCAAAAGTACGCCACCGTCGTGTGGAACGTGACGTCGAGTCCGATCTTGGCGTTGACGAACGCCTTGAGATCGTCGAACAGTCGAGCGACGATCTTGCTTCGTGGACCCATGTCACGGTACCGCTGCAGATACAACCACGTGATTCGCATCTGGCACACGTGGTCCCAGCGAGCAAGCGACTTGTCTTGGAACGCAGCGAGGAACTCGTCGTCGGTCTCGAGAGGCTCTGCCACACTCGCGGCGATGTCGGCGGCTGTCGGTGGATTGGAGCTCCACCATCGAAACCACGTTCGAGTCGATCGACGAGCATCACGCTCGCTCGATGACGATGAGGTCGAGGACGATGAGGTCGAGGAGGTGGTCGAGGAGGTGGTCGAGGTCGCAGATGCAGTGGGTTCGTGGTGATGACCGAGAGCTCCTCCAGTGAGCTATGACATGAAGCCTCCGCGCTTGCTCGATGTGTCGCTGCCTCCTCCACTCGTGGTGGCTGCAGACGAGGAGGCCTTGTCCTCGTCGGCGAGCGCCGCGGGCTCCAGTGGAAGTCCGACGAGAGCCTCGGTGACGTGAGCGCCTGCCATCTTCTTGTCGATGGTGTGCGACAGCCAGTCCAGCGCCTCGTACAGTCCGTCGCCGCTGGTTGCCCAAGATCCAGCAATGAGCCATGGATGGGTGATGGTCTTCAAGTTCATTTGGTCGGCGATCTCTTGGCAGCTCATGGCGTTCGGCAGGTCTTGTTTGTTGGCGAACACCAAGAGCGCCACATCGCACAGCTCGTCCTCGCGGAGCATCTTGTAGAGCTCTTCGGTTGCTTGGTTCATGCGCTCGCGATCGTTCGAGTCGACAACAAAGATGAGCCCTTCTGTTTTTTGATAGTAGTGACGCCAAAGTGGTCGTATCCTTTCGCGACCGCTAACGTCCCAGACTGTGGGTTGTGAGTGGTGCAATCGATCAAGAGAGTCTGGAGCGATGGGGCAGCGATGGTGTGCATACCTGCGAAGTTCACATGCTTCGATTGGATCGTCTCGACGTTGAAACCAATCGTTGGAATGGTTGTCACGACTTCTCCGAGCTTGAGTTTGTAAAGAATCGTGGTCTTGCCAGCAGCATCGAGACCTTTCGATCAAACCAAGCGAACAAGTGAGCGAGCTTCAATTATCGAGGTCTGAGAGTATCGATCACATTGAGTGAAGGAACATACCAACCATCAACAACCTCACGTCCTTCTTTCCACTCCACATGCTTTGAACGGCGCCCATCGTGACAACGAGAACGTGGGTACAGCGCACCAAGGCAGCAGAGCAGCGTGAGTGTGTGAGAGAAGGGAGGCAAGCAAACGAATGAACCGAGAGGCAACGTCGCCCTCGCCCTCCCGCCCAAAGCATTCCTCTCCCAATCAGATCGAGACACCGATCCCAATCCAATCCAATCCAATCCAATCTCTCTGTCGATCAATCTTCGAGACGATGGTGTGGGTTGGCATCAGTGCGACTCTCAAGGTCTCTTGTTTGCAACCACCCACCCAATCGATCTCAGCACCATCTCGATCAATCGATGCTCGCCATTCTCTCCAAGACTCGAATGAAATGTCGTTGGTTCGTTGGTTCAAGAACAGTGACCCATTCGTTCTCATCTCTCTCTCTCTCTCTCTCGCTTGCACGGCAGTCACGTTCATCGCGATACATCTAGCCATTGATCCATCGGCCATGTCGCTCGAGAGTACACGTCGTGTCGTCCTGCTCACCAACACCTTCTTGTTCCGCCGTTGTGAGGAAACGGGCATCGATCAAGTGCTGCTGGGCGAGAAGCTGCGCGGCTGGCGCAAGGGCATCTTCAATGGCTTCGGTGGCAAGGTCGAAGCTGGTGAGTCGATCCGTGATGCAGCTCTGCGCGAGCTCCATGAAGGTACCAACCATCGATGGATGGATGAATGGCGTGTTGGTTGCAAGTGGTGTCTGATGATGTGGCTGAGCACAGAGGCAGGCGTCGAGGCGCTCGACCTCGAGCAGCAAGGCGTATTCTGGCAGACGTTCGACGACAAACCAGACCGAGAGCTCGAGATCCATGTCTTTCGTGCAACCAAGTGGTCGGGTACCATCTCGAAGACCGACGAGATGGAGCCGCGGTGGTTTGCGTATGATGACATTCCGTACCACAACATGTGGAAGGACGACACGTACGTCGAAGGTGCCACTCCCTCTTGCGCCAGGGTATTGATCTGGTTCCCTTGTGCACTGCATACGTGCGTGCCTACCTACCTACATACAGCGCCTGGTATCCATTTTTGTTGCGAAACATCAAGTTCCAAGGCCGTTGCCACTTTGTGAACGATGAGGAGATGACTTGGCATGACTTTCGCGCTCTCGAGGCTGGAGAGCCGATTCCGCCCAGCAAGGCACCAGCGAGCTGAGGAGCGTAGAGATATTGTGTGCGCGCGAGAGCGATACGTCGTTGTCAAGTGCTGCTAATGGAAAGAGATTTATATTCGTACACGCAAACGGAGGCAGTGGTAACATAGAGAAGCAATGAGAGAGAAGGAGGTCATAGAGTGGTTGTTCGGTTGGTTGGATAGTTGAATGAATAGATAGATAGCTGGACAGCTAGCTGTGCATAGGAAGATATGGGCGGCCGAGCAGGAGGTTGGTGACGCATAGCATCGTGAGAAGCAGGAGGTAGTGATGGCAAGTGGTGGTGATGGTGTCCGAACTCGACGGCGATGACGACAACAACGAGTGACTGAACGAAATGAACAAGACGAATACACGACAAGCAAGCAAGCAAGCAAGCAAGATGAGATGACGATGATGCATGGATATCAGGTGCGCGAGGTATAGAGTGCAACCAACCACCACACGAGGAGGGGCAGGAAGAGGAGCGCGCAGCAGTGCATTGCGTGTGCGTGGTGGTCGTCGTGGTGGTGATGATGGCCTGCAAGTGCGTCGGCGTACAGTGCCGCGACCAGTGGCGGCACTGTACGCGTTAGCCTTCCGAGTCCGAGTAGTAATCGCTGTCGCCCTCCTCCTCGGCGATCTCCTTGGCCTTTACAATTACAGGGACGAGGTTCTTGAGTGGGCACGACATTTTGATGAACGGATGCTGTACGAGCAACGCCATGTGAGCAACGAGTGATACAAGTGCGTTCAGCGTTAGGTGAGGTGAGTACTCATGAGTGCGTACGTACCTCTAATAGTTGCGTGGCAGTCTTGCGCGTCGCTACGTCGACCTCCAAGCAGTCGGACAAAAAGTTCTTAAACGTGTTCGACCACTTTTCGGGCTCCTTGAGCGACGGAGAGCCATGTGTTGCAATCAAAAACAGTGCCTATTGGAGTGGAGTGGAGTGGATAAGTTGAGTGAGGCAGCTCGAGGGAGCGCGAGCGAAGCGTGACAAGCACATACTCGGAGTGGTGGAAAGTCGAGATATGGAGGCTCGCCTTCGGCCATCTCGATAGCAGCGATACCGAGACTCCAGACATCGACCTTGGTATCGTAGTCTTGACCGCGAATAAGTTCCTGCACATGCGCGAAAAGAGAAGAGGACAAATAACCACCAGATTCAAACGCATATTAATCAAAGGCAAAACTTATCTAATGGTGATGGTGATCTCGTGCGTGTTGTGTGGTTGTGGTGTGGTTCGTTTGGTTTGGTTTGTGCACATACGGGAGCCATCCAGTACGGAGTCTACACGATTCGTAGGAAGGAACGAGTTAGTGAACAAATACACGAGACACGAGACACGAGACACGATAAGACGTACTCCCACGACTGAATTGCGCTTGGTGCTTTCTTCGGTGAGTTGCGCGCAGTAGCCAAAGTCTGCAAGCTTGACGTCGCCCTTGAGAGAAAGCAGAATGTTATCGCTCTTAATGTCGCGGTGGATTCGGCTTGCAGCATGCATGCATTCGAGAGCCTTCAAAATCTGCGCCATGCATCGTTCGTCGTGAGCAAGCAGGCAAGCAGGCAGGCAAGCAGCGCAGAGTGGGTATTCAGCCATACTTCTCGACACACGGCAGCAATTTGAGGCTCAGTCATTTGGCACACCGAGATCACTTCGGTGAGAGCGCCTCCATCCATGAATTCCATCGCGACCCAAAGCTTCTCGTCCTTGAGATATGTGCCCTTGTGCGCAACGACGTTGGGGTGCTTGCTTTCTTTCATCATGCGAATCTCGTTCTCGATGCTTCCAAGCTTCTCCTTGGGACCAACGTTCAACACCTTGATTGCTACTTCCGAACCATCTTGCTTGCTAAAGCCTCTGTACACTTCGCCGGAAGAGCTGCACGCACGCACGCACACAAACGAGCTGATTAGAGCGAGAGCGAGAGCGAGAGAGCGAGTCACAGCCATACCCTTCGCCACACTTTTGCAAATTTACAAACAATGTCGTGGGGTCGTCCTTGTCGATCCAGTCAGCTAATGTGGCAAGAGAGATGGGGGCGATAACTGCCGTTAATAGAGCCGAACACGAGAGTGCGATGCGAGGGTACCGCGCGTACCATCTTCCAATGGATTCGAGGACTTTTTCTTCTTTTTCTTCTTGCGCGTTGCAGCCTCGGCGGGCTCGGCATCGCCTGCCGCTGTCTTGTCGGGCTTGTCGGTCGTGGCGGCCTCGGGGCCAGCGACGGCCGCACCCTCTGCCAGCTTCGCAGGGGCCGCGTCGGTTGTGGTAGTAGTGGACTCGGCTGCCTGGTCCCTCGGTGGCGTGGCAGTAGGAGACGCCGGCGGAACGGCGGCCGTTGACTGTGACGTTGTTGTCGAGGTGGAGGTGGAGGTGGAGGTGGTGGAGGTAGTGGCAGCGGCGCTCGACGAGGACGAGGCGGTCGAAGTGGTACGCGGAATGGGCTTCATGCCGTTCGCCTGGAACTCGAGCACCTCGAGCACGCGCTCGCTGTGGTTGACGACATCGTCCTTGGAGATGCCGCCACTGCGCAGCATGGCCTCCCACTCGGCCGGCAGACCGCGGAAGCCAATGTCCGAGTTAAAGTCGACATGGATCTCCTGGCGAAAGTCACGCGGGTTGCTGATGACAAAGTCGCTCGGCTTGGGCTTCTTCTTCTTGCCATTGGAGCCAGTCGACGAAGCGAGGCCGTTGGCACCGCCGGGCTTTCGCTTGCGGTGCTTGGTGGGCGACGGCATCGACGGTATCAAGTTGGCCGGTGTACCAGCGAACTTTTCCTCGGTCGCAGCCACTGCGCCGGTGGTAGAGTTGATCTCCTTGAGACACACACACGCAAGCACGAGAGACAGGCCAACTCTTAGTTGGTATCCTCCTCATCGTCCTCCTTGTCGTTGTTGTTGCACACAACTACCACCACCAAATCATCTCGATGTGTGAGTGAGAGCAAGAGTAGTACCTTGAACAGATCCTCGGAGGTCTCGGCATGGACGCCATGCTTGAAGGTTCCCTCGTGCGGCGACGAGATCGTCACGTCCTTCAACTTCTTCTTGCCAAACAGCAACGACTTGCGGCGTTGTCGATCGCCCATCTGCCTCGAGCGTTGCGCACTCGATGCAGCTCGTTACGATGGAGGAATCCCACACTCACAACGAGTATCACAGCCGGCAGCTGTCGTTTGCTTCACTCACAGAAGGCGGCGTTGGTGGTGTCAAGAGCACACACACTGAGCGAGCTCGCGAGATTTGGCTCTCACTCTCGCTCTCGCTCTCGATGCAATCGATCAAGCTGCGACCAGGGCGATATGCGAATCCGCGAGAGATTGGTCCGAGATATGGCGTGTGGTGTGTGTGCGTACACGAACGAGCGCACACGCGAGAGACAGAGACTGCTGTTGATCGAAGAGCACCGAATAAACGCGAGTGAGTGGGAGGTTGATATCGATACGCGTGCTTCTACTGATAGATATCTCAACACCACTCATATACTCACAGCTACCAGGAGATCTCTCTCTCTCTCGATAGATAGATAGATAGATAGATAAAAAGATAGAGAGAGCTCGCGATATCGAGATCGACTCACTTCATCGACGACGAAACTCTCTCATGATGATACTCGTTCGTTCGCTCGATGTACGTACGTCTTCAGTGCCAAGCCAAGTGGGTATTGAATGTGTGAAAGAGCGCGGCGTGAGAGCTTGCGTGCGAGATACGGAACCCTGAAGAACCTGCTGCTGGCGTTCATCAGTATCTGACACACACACACACACAGGCAGACGCACTCGCTCTCTGGTGCTGCTGCTCGCAACTCTCGAACTCTGAGCTCAAAGACCGCCAGATAAACACGAAATATACCTTCTCCTGCGCCCCCCTTGTTGTTGCTACAGTGTCGATGGCAGTAGTAACAACGCAACGAGCCGATGAGGTTCACGAGCCAGGCAACGACACGCACAGCGGCAGCCGCCTCCTTGCACGACACGCACACGAGAGAGAGATGAAGCTGCTGCGTATGAAGAGGTCGACTGCGAGGAGCAGCGTAGAGGGCACCGAGCTCCAGAGGCGCCTTACACGACGACTTTACCTGAACCACACTGCTCGCTCCAGTGTACAACGATAGCGAGCTCGTGTCTAGTGGCCGATCCCTATGTGGTAAGCTTGATTTGAGTTTCGGGCGATTCTGTTGTCGGCTTTGTCGCTTTGTCGCTTTGCCGCTTTTTCATTTGTCTCTTCGCTCCCACTCACACACGAGAGAGAGCGACATTGACCGAACGATATCTCGAATACCGAGCTTCTCTCGAACCTATCGATCTCGCGAATCACTCATCACGATGCAGCGATGTCAGGGAGGATTGATGGTGTTGGTGATGGTGCTTTGCGTGGCGGTGTCTTGCAAGACGGACGCCAAGAGCGTGAGCGGCGGCACCAACTGCACGACGTGCATACTCGAGACCTGCTGCGATCCATTCGGGTTGTGTTGTGCGGGTATGCGAGCACCGCGTTTGTATGGATCGTTGGCACTCGAGGTGGGTGTTAGTGTTGACGGATCCACGTGCACACACAGGCACTTGCTGCAGCACCAACTCGACGTGCTGTCAAGGCATCTGTTGCGAGGTCAATGAGGTATCATCGAGCGACTGCGCTCGAGAGCGAACCACTCAACCACTCACTCACATTCGCGCGCACACCAGACCTGCTGCCGCAGTTCGAACGGAGAGTCACTGTGTTGTCTCGCAGGTGAGCATTGTTGCAATGGCACGTGTTGCTTGAACAACGAGACCTGCTGCGACGACATCTGCTGCGTCGAAGGCGAGAGCTACTGCTGCGCCAACAACGGTCCCATCCCGTACCGCTGCTGCCCCAACACCAAGCCCATCTGCTGCAAGGATACCGGCAAGGTGCGTGGCAAGCTGGCTCCTATGTGATGGCGTTCCTCGCAGTGCCTGATGGACTCCATCGCAGTGCTGCAACACGACCGATTGCTGCTCGCAACGCGACGACATGAGCTACGTCGATGGCGGTCTGCCGTTCCTTCCTGCGCCTGGACATGCCGTGATCGTCGACGACTCGAAGCGTCGTGGTGGTCGTCGGGGTGCTCGTAAATAACTCGATGAGCGTGCTGCTCGAATGAATCGAGTCTCTCTCTCTCTGTCAAGCAAGCAAGAGGGAGCGAGATTGATTGGATTGAAGATGGAGTGTATTGAGAGGAGAGGAGAGAGGCGACCACTGCCTGTGTAGAGACTCTCGAACTTGCTCAGTATCCTCGTGATATCATCGTGGTCGTAGTTGCTAGCTGGTTGGCACTTCTGTCATCGAGAGAGAGAGAGAGAGAAGACAGTGCCACCACGAGAACTGTGAGAGTGAGAGAGTGAGAGTCCGGGCCTTACGCGAGACCGCGGCGCTCACGAGCCACTCGCAACAAGCCCGCGAGGATCTCGGGTTCCTCATGCTCGCGTCGATGCTCGAGATGCGACACGAATCGAGCGACCTCGGGAGCAGAGGGGGAGCATTGGAGGTCCGACGAGATTCGTTGCGCGATGACCTCGGCAGGATGGCCTGCTCGATGCATGCGCTCGTACGCCGAGACGTCGAACGCGGCAGTCGACGACGAAGACGAGGTGGCAGTCGTAGTCGCTCGACGGGTCTTGGCAGACGCAAGGAATGCGAGGCTCGACAGCACATCAGAAGGGATGTTCGACGAGCCTTGCTCGAGATGCGACACCAATCGAGCGATCTCGGGAGCAGAGGGAGAGCATTGGAGGTCCGACGAGATTCGTTGCGCGATGACCTCGGCAGGATGGCCCGCTCGATGCATGCGCTCGTACGCCGAGACGTCGAACGCGGCAGTCGACGACGAAGACGAGGTGGCAGTCGTAGTCACTCGACGGGTCTTGGCAGACGCAAGGAATGCGAGGCTCGACAGCACATCAGAAGGGATGTTCGATGAGCCTTGCTCGAGATGAGACACGAATCGAGCGATCGATGGCTCGTTGGGAGAGCATTGGAGGTCCGACGAGATTCGTTGCGCGATGACCTCGGCAGGATGGCCCGCTCGATGCATACGCTCGTACGCCGAGACGTCGAACGCGGCAACCGACGACGAGGACGTGTTGGCCGTAGTGAGGAGAGTAGCGAGACGGTCCCCTTGAGCTGCCTCTTCGAGGGTCGAGAGACGCTGCTGGCGAGTCGCCTGCGGTGCTGCACGGGTCTTGGCGGACGCAAGGAATGCGAGGCTCGACAGCACATCACGAGGAACGCTCGATGAGCCTTGCTCGAGATGCGACACCAATCGAGCGATCGATGGCTCGTTGGGAGAGCATTGGAGGTCCGACGAGATTCGTTGGGCGATGACCTCGGCAGGATGGCCCGCTCGATGCATACGCTCGTACGCCGAGACATCGAACGCGGCAGCGGCGATGCGCGGGCGCGCAACCGCAGCAAGGCGTTGGTTGCGAGATACGGCGAGGTGTTGCAATCGAACGAGCAACTCAGCCACCTCACTCGATGGCGCGCCTCCTGTTGCTTGTCGTTGCTCGAGATGCGACACGAATCGAGCGATCTCGGGAGCAGAGGGGGAGCATTGGAGGTCCGACGAGATTCGTTGGGCGATGACCTCGGCAGGATGGCCCGCTCGATGCATACGCTCGTACACGCCCGTCGAGACTCGCACATTCGATGCGGCGAGTTGCTTCAAGCCGCTCACGACATGGTCAGGGATCGGCGTCGCTTGTCCGAGATGCGACACGAATCGAGCGATCTCGGGAGCAGAGGGAGAGCATTGGAGGTCCGACGAGATTCGTTGGGCGATGACCTCGGCAGGATGGCCTGCTCGATGCATGCGCTCGTACACGCGAATCGATGGTGGTGCTTGAGGCATCGTGGAGAGTAAGAGAATTGGGGTGGGGGTTGGGGTTGGGAGAGGAGGGGGCGCAGGCAGGTGCTTTGGTGGTTGATGGCGATGAGCAAGCAAGCGAATGAACGGCGTTGAAATAGAGCGGCGGATGAGCATCTCGCTCGCACACGAACTATCGCTGCGACTCGATTTCCAAGCATTGCTCTCTGGCGTATTCACGTTCTCTCGGTGTGTGTGCTCGCCAATCCGCGATTCGACCCACCACCACGAGCCTTTCCTCGCATACCCTCTCTTCCAATAGGAATATGCGTGAATGTATCCCGTTGCGATGATGGATTCATTGATTCACTTGCAATAGATAGAGGAGTAAACTGGCTTCCTGCCAATCACTCTTCTCGTTCGAGAGACATGGTGGAATCGACCGCATACTGTTGATGGATGGCTGCTCCTTGTTGCAGGAACGTATGCCACGCCAGTAGGAAGCTGGTGTGCTGGCTACACGCATCACTGAGTTTCATGACGAGTGGTGCTTGCTTGGAGATAGTGTTGTGCAGCAACGAGAGCGATGTGGCGAGCTACACGGCAGTGGGTCAGTGAGTCAGCGCGAGTAAGATACACGAGCGACTCTACTTGGACGTACGCCGTCGATTTGAGCGTTAAGTCGCACCGTTAGGTCGGTGCCATCTGCTAGTTGGTGTGCTGCTGCCATTGAATATCGTACTTCAATGAGATTGATGATGATGGTCTATTGCTTGATAGAGGTTTGATGATGATAGTCTATTGCTTGATAAAGATTGATGATGATGATGGTCTATTGCTTGATAGAGGTTGATGATGATGGTCTATTGCTTGATAGAGATTGATGATGATGGTCTATTGCTTGATAGAGATTGTTGATGATGGTCTATTGCTTGATAGAGGTTTGATGATGATGGTCTATTGCTTGATAGAGATTGATGATGACGGTCTATTGCTTGATAAAGATTGATGATGACGGTCTATTGCTTGATAGAGATTGATGATGACGGTCTATTGCTTGATAGAGATTGATGATGACGGTCTATTGCTTGATAAAGATTGATGATGACGGTCTATTGCTTGATAAAGATTGATGATGACGGTCTATTGCTTGATAGAGGTTGATGATGATGGCCTATTGCTTGATAGAGGTTGATGATGATAGTCTATGGCTTGATGCAGCAGGCAGGCGACGACGAGATGAATGAAGCTCGATGAAGAGCGTGCGTCATCATCATCCAACCTTCCTCACCATCGCTGCTGCCAACCAACTCGCCCACCAGGACCATCCACACTCACTCACTCACTCACTCACACACTCACTCGCTCACTCGATATCGCCGCCATGGCGCACTCGAACCCGCCATCCATGGCGTCAGCGGCGGCATCGACATCGACATCGTCCAAGGCCAAGAGACGAGCGTCGCACACGAGCTCCTCTCCGCCATGCGCCACTCCGACATTCGAGCAGCTACTCGGTGGCTCGAGTACACCGCTCACGTCGTCGTTGGGATCATCAGTAGCGATTGCGACGACGACGACGATAGCATCGACGTCGGCAGCGAGTCCCAAGATCGCCAAGAAGTCGAGCTGGTTCGGTCTGGGACACTCGCGAAGCAACAGCACGAGCAACAACAGCCCCTACCACACTCCCATCCGTACCCATCGCTTCGCCAATACACGACGCGTCAGTCGTGATACACTCGATCGAGCTGCTCTGAGTGGTGGTACCGGTAGCGGTGTTGGCGTCGGTATTGGTGTTGGCTCTGGCACCACATCATCGACATCATCGACATCATCGACATCATCGCGATCTACCGCAGCCACATCGACATCGAACTCACCACCCACGCGCCCCAAGAACGTCGGCTTCGCGACTCCCATCGCGTCATCATCGAGCTTCGAACGTACATTTGGAACGCCACACTCGGCTCGTTCCGCGCAGCCTTCCTCGGCGCAGTACGAGGCGTGGTACGCTCGCTCCGAGCTCATCAGGTTCGACCCTCTCGCTCTCGCTCCCTCGCGACCACCGACGCCATCAATCGCTCGTTGCATGAGTCGTGTCTCGGCTCGTTGGTTCTACTCTCTCGCGACCTCTCAAGATGTGCTCTCACTCACTCGTTCGATCACAGGCGGCAGCCAACCTCTCCGGCCTTCATGCTACATCTCGATAGCTCGACCTCTAAACCTGATTCTGCTGCAAGGTATCGCACGATATCCTCTCAATCCTGATCGATCGTGATCGATCTATCTATCTATCTATCTATCTATCTATCTATCTATCTATCTATCTATCTATCTATCTATCTATCTATCTATCTATCTATCTATCTATCTATCTATCTATCTATCTATCTATCTATCTATCTATC
>Ga0209935_1000963_pt1 | contig 54121 bp, 66 predicted proteins | sample ThiBio_1000_plan_2_FD_183958 | JGI IMG/M metagenome (GOLD analysis project Ga0209935, IMG submission 183958) | Wastewater bioreactor microbial communities from Cape Town, South Africa - Thiocy_cont_1000_plan (SPAdes) | ecosystem: Engineered > Bioreactor > Thiocyanate-remediating >... | reverse complement strand
GGTAATGTACTTGTTAAGAATGAATAAAGTGGTGCTATTGTTGCTATCATACTCAAAAGAACATAAGCTAAAACTTGTAGAAGTGATAATTTAATTAATTGCCTTTCACGTCGTCGATAATTAACACTAATTTGTGTTGTGGGAACAGTAGTTATTGCACTATGTGATGCTTGACTAACATGAACTCGAGCTGAACTTCGAATATTATACAAAGTTAAAATACTAAATAATGCTATGACAAAAAAAGGAATAATCGATGATATTGTAATTTGTAACGCATAGAAATATGCATAAGTCGAGCCTATCGGTGCTCCACAACCACGTGGAGTTATTTCATAACCGATGAGACCATGAATACTAAATAAAAGCCAGAAAAGAACACTTCCAACAATCAACCAACGAATATACATCGATGAACTTAATTTTCGAATACGTTCGTGTTTAGTCGATACAATCCAACGATCCAAAGAAATCAAACAGAGAAATTGTCGCATTAATCCAAGACTTAAAATATATGTAAAAATTCTTATTTTACAAAGAGAAAGTGTCGTTTGTGCAATATCATAACCAACGATATATGTTATAATTCTTGTTATTCCAAACGTATTTAAAACAAAAATTTGTCCAATTGACATGCCAATGAAATATTTCGAACAACCATTACTTCGTAACATTCGACCATAGAATATGAGAATATTAAAAATATTACCAATCATTGCAATAATATAAATTGGTGTGAGATAATATTTTGTCAATGAAAGTGTTAGTTCAGATAAATATTGGGCTAGTGTGTAGGTTGTCATAGTTGAGAAAAATGAAACGGACTTCCTACTTGAGGAGATCAACTTTTAATTAAAAAATAACTCCGATGTCATCAGGCTCTTTTAACAAACAGGTCCGCTGATTTTAAAAGAAAAGAGATTTTCTACTTAATTACCTGTCGCTTTTATCTATTTTAATAATTGAATTAATGATTTAAATTCTGGGCAAAGATAATCTTTTGTCTTTGAATATATATATATGTAATAAATTAGTCAGTTTATTTTATATGGCAACAATAAAGAATGGAAATGGAAAAAAAAAGCTACAAATGTTCTAAATAATGTTCTTTCGATTTTCGACGTTGTTTTTTCACCATTGCCGATGATTGTGGAAGATTATCGGGAATTGTCAATGCACTCGATGTTCGTCGCGCACGTGATTCAACATTTAATTGTTGTTGAAAAACATCCGTCAGTTTGACACGTGTTGTTGGCTGCTGTTGTGTAAGAGCTTGATAACGAGATTTAAAAACATGATCCAATGATTTGTTATATAAATGTCGTTTATTCGACAATTGTCGACGTTTCATCGCACCATAATTACTTCCATAAGTGTTCATTGAACCTGACATATAGTCGTTGTTTTGACTGATTTCACTGTGATCGGTCGTATCGAGATTTCGTTGCATGTCATTGACTTTCGCCATGTCACTGTACAATGAACTTCGCAATTGTCGACTGCCACCACGAAAAACAAGGCCCGTTGTTGACAGATCGGGTTCAGTGGCTTGTTCTTCGAGATCATAATCAGGTTCGGGTAGATCTTCATCATCGAAGCCTTTCAATTGTTGAAGAACTTTGACTTGTTCGACAGCATCTTCAACGTTATCAGTAAGAAAATCTTCTCGTCGATGCGATCGACTTGTTCGTGTTGGACTACGCCAATTAAATTTCAAATCTGTCGATGCTAATAAATGCAATAATGTTCCATATCGATGCCATAACATCGACACAAATTGAACCAATAGAATCGTTGCAAAAAACAAGAGAAAACCTAAGCCTAACGGTTCGAATCTCAATGGTTCGCTGTCTAAACGTTTAATTGGAATGAAAACATAATCACGAATTCGTTCGGAAACTAATTGCAATGCAAAGATAATGACAAGCCAGAGTGTATTAATCATAAAGAAAATAAAACAACCGTTGTTTCGTAAAGATTTCAAATCACGAACGATCTTCTTCTGATGATCTTTGTCTTCAACTAACGGGTAGAGATAACGTTCGATTAATTCTTGAAAGAATTTCGTTTCTCTCGAATCGAGCATAACAACTTCGGAATCACGAAGTGACTCATGAAAAATCCAAGCTGGATTTACTAATTCATCTCGTTTAATAACCGGTGTCTCGAACGGTCGTGATACGCCACCATATGACATAATCTGTCCGTAGGGCGTACTTCGAGCATCGCTCATTCCTCGATAGATTAATTGCTGTTCATTCGGTGGATAACTTGCTCGATGAATAGGAATGCCCGTAGTTGCTAATTGTTGGAGGTCGAGTTCACCAGACGTTCGAGTTCGTTGAGGATAGAGGCCTGTCGTTGCTACAGCGTCCATTTCTTCGTCGAATTTACTCTGAAAAAAAAACAAAAGATTTTATTTTGAATATAAATATCTTTTCTTCTACTTTTTCCATTCGTTCGACGGCACCTAAAATCTGTTGAAGAAGTATTCCATTCAGTCCTGAACGTTCCAATCCAAGCCATTTGCGTGCATAGGATTTCACACGTTCGTCATATTTCTTCAAATTGACATTGGCAAATATTTGATTTAAGAAACCAGCTGATTTCTGTTTGGCTTGTGTTAATTCTTGCATTTTGGCTCGTTCGATTTCTTCTTTACTCTGATTTTTCTTGACTTTCTTCGGTGCTTCACGTGTACCCCACGAGACAATATTCAAATTACAAAGTGAATAGATCAAAAGAAACAAATAACCACTTGGAATGCAAATGAAATACAACAAGCCCGGAACAATCGACCAGAATTCTTGTGGATGCATGCAAGCTGCAATGAAGAAAATCGAAAAGAGCAACATGAGAAAGACAGCATTCGGTGATGTCCAAGAATCTTCAGCGATTTGAATCGTTGTACCAACGACCACGGCCATCATGATGATGGCGTAGAGTGCCGAGAGAAAAGCAGCTACACGTATTTGAAAGTCGGTTGTCGTGTGAAAACAAATGAGAAGATAGAAAAATGCCGGAATAACCGACATGTACATCGATTGCCAGAGACTTGTGCCGAAACAAGCATTGAACGCACCGATAATCATGAGAAGAACGGTTGCCGGACCGAGAACAGTCGAAATCATGAGAAATAATTGATAGATAATGTATAAATACGAGATACTATCATTGACAAGAACAATTCGTTTGTATTCGGCAAGAAAATCGATAATATTTGCAATGGTTGATGGAACCCAACGACGACGTTGATTGAAAAATTCCTACGCATAAACACAAAATCAGTCTTTGAATTACTTTTGTTTTCTTTAAAAATCTACATGAAATGATTCCGGTGCGTAAGTCAACGCGTCCGATGCAGCACAATATTCGACTCGATAACCTTCTTGTAGTAAAAGAGTGCATAGCCAACGATCTTCGCCTTGATCGTACTGAACATAATGTCGAGCTTCGGTTGATTTTGTACAATAAGTACGAAGAACATGATCGTCCATTAAAGCCGAACCACGAAAGAGACTGAAACAACCAGGACTACACATCTAAAGACGAAAACTTTCGAGATAAAATAGAAGAAAAAAAATCAACGTACGACACAACCGAGGATATGTTCAGCAGCTTTTTGAAGCCAATGACCAATAGCATATTCGAATTTTTGATACCAAACAACCGGACCTTGAAATATAATCAATAAAAATAAGTTCTTCTTTCTCTCTCTCTCTCTCTGTCTCCTACCACTGCCAATCGGATGAATACGACCGCAAGCAGCACCGACTTTCTTATTTTTCTTCATTCGATCCACTAACAATCTCACAGCTTCCGGATGAAAATCCACATCACCATCCAATGCTAACAAATACGTATTTTCCATCTAGAAAACCAACCGATTTCTTTCTCTCTCGGCAATCTATAAATTCATATGACATCATACTTGTATTCGTTTTTTATTATCCATATTATTCAATAGATTTCCGAAACCTTTGAATAATTTCGATTTACTTCTCGATGAATTTTTCTTTCGTTTTCGTTTGTACAATTTTTCAATGATATTAAAATCGTTAAACAATCGATAGCCAAGCAGATAGTACATGTACATGACTTGACTCCAACGTTTTTTATGTCGAATTTTTGTTTTATCTTTTATATGTGCGATGAGAAAATTTCCACCAGGTAAAATCCAAGTCAATCGGCCACCATACGGTGTCGGAGTTTTCAATGGCGGAGGGATTTTCATTGGACATTGATGAATAGCTCTAGATGAAGAAATCGATTCGTTTTGTTTTTCTGTTTAAAAATAAAGGCATCTTTACGTTGCAGCACGATCAACAACACCTAATAATTGTTGAACGAATTTATTCGGTACTTGCTCATTATTATCGTCTTCTTCCATTGCATCATCGAAGAAAATATGTCCTTCATATTCGTAATAATCTAAATCTTGTAAATGTAAATAATTTCTTGCTGTTCGTCGTGCACATTGATCACTATCTAATCTACAAAAAAACAAAACACTTTATGTATAAGAGAATGTCTCTTCGATTGTCATATCTCGAACCTCATAATCGATTTAAGTAATTGCAACATTTCGGTTTCAGTTTCATGCCACATCGTTGCACACGAGTAGATTTTCGTGTGTACTTCAGCCGTAAGTTTTTTCTCCATGGACAGTTCTTCGATACTTTGCTCATCGAATTGAGTTGTTGGTGTTGATGTACCTAAATCATCGTATGTACCCGTGAGAATATCATCGTGTTCATTTCGACGACGATTCATCATCAACGATTGTTCGAGTAAAGTTGAACAATAACGTGGAGCGATGAAAAGACGATCTGTCAATGCTAAACGTTGACTTTTACTGAACCAAATATGTCCACCGATCCATAATTCCGATAGCCACCAAAGTATAAGTCCGCAGACGACTTGCCATTTGAATGATTCGCCAGCATAATCGGCGTAACAACTCCAAAAGAGAAAATTTTCAATGAAAACCGTTGATTTCGGTGCGACAGAACACATAACCAGAAGAATTGTCAGTGCTAATGGTGTGACCAAAGTTATTGGCAAAGCAAAACAAATCCTTTGCATACAAAGTTTACACGCTAATCGACCCATATAAAAACATAGACCATCGGACAGAATTTTGATAAACATCGGCGCGAGATAGAAGATCCATCGATCTCTCGCATCGACTTCTCGATTTTCTCCATTGAGTGAATTTAAAAGTTCGTCATCGAAATTGCCTTGTCGTTTCATGCGTTTTAGATAAATCATTGTTTCGTTTTCAATCGATCGTCGTTCTCTCGGTTGATCTAAATCCAAAGCTGTCCAAGAATTTTGTTCCAACGAGAGTTTCGGCAGCGGATCTTGTAATGCTTCATGTTGACTACTATGTATCGGAAAAATAACCGATGTTTTCAATATTCCATGATGAAATATATAAGCAAATAGAATCGTAACAAAGATTTTCCAACATGTTATAATCAATGATGTTTTCGCTCGTGTTGCAACAATATTTTCTTTCAATAATTTCATATGAATGATCGTTTTATGGCCAATTTTAATATCACGATCGACGAAATTCTCCCACCAAGTCAATGAAACGAGTATCAATGCAACGGGCAATTCCCATTGAATATAAAATCCTCCGAGAATTGTCTGTAGATTCTCGTCAATTGAACTGACATTATTTATTGGCGTTGTATATTCCATATCGAATGTGGTTAAATCATCTTGTCGTTTATGTCGATTTAATAATGGAATTATTTCGGTTGTTGGAGGTAGGATGGACTCGAAAGTTGTTGATGATGATGATGTTATTTCATGTTTAAGAAATTTCGATGCCAATGCAATGGCTACACATGAACATTGCATCGTAAATGCGAGAAAATCCATGAGAAAGAAAAAACTTCGTTGAACAATCGATGAATCGGATTTCGTGAGAAATAATTTCAAGAATGATGGCACAAGACAAACAGCATTGAGTATGAGTAAACAACGAGCTGCATCGAGTTTAGGTAGAATATGAAAAACAAATATAACAATACCGAAACTATGCAATGTTTCGATAACAAAAACCTATACGAAAAATCAAAATTCGTGCTTTTTGTTTTCTCATTTCTTTCTTACAATAGTAAAAATTTTGATTGTTGGCCATGGTTTATTTCCAAATAGACATTTACTTAAACTGTCGAAAAATGTAAATAAATACGGCGCACATACACTTGCCAATAACATCCAGACCCAACGTTCACGATAAGGTGTCTACAGAAGAAAACAAATCAATTTTCTTTTCTTTTTTTTTTTTTAATTTACTTCTTGAACTTTAGCCACCGAGTTTGTCATTAATAAAAGTGCTCCTTTACTAACAAGTGCGGTCATAAGAACGCCGAGAAATAGAACAATATAAGTTGCTAATTTTAACAAACGCATCGACAGACGATAGCAATGAACAGTGGATTCATATGCTTCACGTACTTCGACTGTTCGTGCTGCATCCCAACAGTCGATAGTTTCTCTAGAGAAAATCAACAGTTGAATTCATTCTTTTTCTTTTTCGAGTCGATTATTTACTCGTTTAATAGAGCAGTCGTGTCTTGGTCGATGAGAGGAAATTGATAAGTTGGCTGTTCAAATTCATTATCTCTTCGTGATTTTCGTGCTTGATTATCTTTGAATTTCTGTCGTTGTAATTTCAAAATCTTCTTAATCAATTCTCGTTTCTGTTCCGAGAGAATATTTTGATCGTAGAGATCAGCTAGGATATTTCGTGGTTCCGATTTCGAACGTATACTTGTCGGACGATAGTTCTTCTCGCTTTGTCCGACTTGCCAATCGGTAAAGAATAAATCTCCGCTCGTAGCAGCGACTTTCGTTTGTCGAATGAGTTCTTCAGCATCGTTGAGATTCATCGTTGGTGCAATGGGAATTTTCGCTGCCATAGCTGCAATTGTACCGTCATGAACATTGAACGGTTGTTCGGGTGTCGATGGCAGACCTGAGCCCGATTGAATATTGTTTTCGATCGGTAGTTTTTGTCGATAACCTTGTCGACTTGTGACAGGTGTGAATTGATCTTGAACGAGTACGCGTACTTCACGTTCAGAAAGACCTTCGAGTGTTGGCTTAGGTGAGGATGTAACATTTTCAAGTTCGTCGATTTGATCATTTTCGAGTAATTGTAATTTCTTCGAAAAAAAAATAAAAGAAAAGTTTGTTTATTTTTTATTTTTTTTGTTGAAGTTTTACTTTTGCAACTTTAAGCATATCTTTATGTTCTTGTTCACTCATTGGAATAGCTTCACTCGTGGATTTTTTCGAACGTTTTTTAATAAATCGTCCTTGTGATTTATCTTGACTTGATTTCATTTTCAGTTCTCGAAGTTTATCAACAGTTCGTCTATTTATCGAATGAATTTGTGTGAGAAATTGATGTCGTTGATTAGCATAGAATTTCGCTTGACGTAGAAGATGTCGTCGAGCAAGAAAGCCTCTAATATATTTTTGACATCGAATAATCTTCGTTTGATACTGTTCGTAATGTCGATTGAGTATTTCAAGGTGATTAAGTTTTAGAAAGATCTAGAGGAAAGACGATTGAATGAACTCAAATTGTGTGTGTAGAATAAAACTGACTTTGGATTTTCCAATAACATAATCAGTAAAATTGAGATGTTTAAGAAGTTTTTCACAAGTTACTGCATTGACTTTGATCGGAGTACTTTGTGGATAGATGAGAAATTTATATCTGATAAAAAACAAAGAAAGAAAGAATGCGAATAAGTGTGAAAAGAAGAAACAAAAATGCAAAGAATTAACCGTTTGAAAAATTCGTCGAATGTAAATCGAACAGGCCAACCTTGATTTCGAATTGATGAAATTTCTAAAATGCCGTTGTAACGTAATTGTTCCTGAACTAATTCTTCGTCGAATTGATTGGCGACTTTGCCGTGATTAGGTTTAATACATCTAGACGAGTCAAACAGTGTATGATAATGACAAAAGATAAAAGAAGATGAACAATAACAACAATGTTGAGAGAAGAAGTTCGAAGAGTAGAGAAGAGAGGATATTCTGTCTACCTCGACGTCGAGTCGGATGTGAAATCGGACATTGGGACATGCAGATCAACGGAAATAGTTAAACTCTCGCATGAATCTTGAAAGAATTCTTGGTCATTTGTTGTTGTTGTTGTTGTTGTTGCTTGTGGTTGTGGAAGAAGTAGCCATGGACCTTGGCAATAACCGGGTGGTGTTTTCGATCGAATGATCTCTTCGATCGGATAGGATTTTGGTATTGTCGAATAATCGGCAATCGTTTTCCAATCATTGTGACTAGATGTTGATGTTAAATGTTGATTATCAATGATGGATGTTGGTGTTACACCGGGTAGATCTTGCCACGAATCATCATCATCATCATCGGATTGTTCGTGTTCGATCAATGAATATTTATCAGTGGTAAAAATGAATTTTTTCAAGTCGGTTTTAGATGAAAATAGATTAAAATCAGACATTTTGTCAATGAGGATGGCGGTTAGGTCAATTAAAAACGACTATACGATAGACATTGCAATCAATCAATCATGATTCGACTAATCGATAGATAAATAGAAAAATAAAGTCGATGCCTATGTTTGTTCAAGAGAGGAATAAAGATAATGAGGGGGAACAACGCAAAATGTAGTTCGAAGTAATCAGAAAAAAAACAAAACAACGCGAATATGATTTTACTTCGAAGCAACATAACATTAAAAAAAAACGAAAGAAGGCGTACACACATATTCAACAAACGAGCTGAATGAACACATATCTGTTCTCACTTCTTCCTCTCGTATTTGTTTACTTTGTCTTTCGTCTAGGTCTCTTCTTCTTTCGTCGTCAAATGGTGAGATAAATACACAAATACATTCAAATAAAAAAAAGAGAATGAGAAAGAGGAAGATATCTATGGTCACGAACGAAGGTGAGAGCAATACAAATAGAACAAGCAGACTAAACGAGTTTAGAAATATGTTGAATAATCAAACGAAAAGAGAAATCCTTTTCAACACATTGTATGACATTTACATTATGATCCACGTACCTGACAAATGATGGTTCACTATCTTTCATTTTATCGAGTAATTCAGATAGGGAAGCTTTAAAATCAATCGTAACTGTATGTTGATTGAAACGTTCTTTTTGAAGGTGATTCATCCGATGTTCGATTTCCGTTGTATTATTTCGTTCGTCAAATAAATTGACAATGAATTCGTTCGTACTTTTTATCATACATTCAATTAAATTTGCACTTAGATTATCTCGATTTTTTTCAAGAAAACCTTTGGCATTGTAAACAACCTATATGATGAATCGAACTGACAACGAAAGAGATTTATTTATTTTCGATTTACTTTGCCAGCATAATGATGAATGCCAAATGTTGTTTCATTACCTCGTGGTTTGATATATCGAGAATGATTCTTGCAATGACTATGAAATTTTTGTACTAATGATTGATCAGTTGCTTTAGGAAAACGAGATTCTTCGTCAAGTAAAGCAAATATACCCAAAGTCTGTAGAAAAAAAAGATATTTGTTTGATTTTAATCTCTAAAGAAAATGTCATGTTTTTCAACATACACCCATGAATAATTCAATTAAATCTTCATTATTTTGAAAATCAATATTGTCGATTGAAATGCCTTCCGTTCGATAATCTTCTTCTTCTCGAACGAATATATATTCATTGAAATAATACTGTAAATGTTCATTGGCAACATTGATACATAATTGTTCGAAACTATTCGTGGGAAAATTTTCAAAACCTGACATATCCAATATTGAACATGTGTAACGACAAACAGAAGGTTGAGTTGGTTGTAGAAGTCGATTGATTTGTTTGACAATCCAAGAAAATAATCTTTCGTAGAGAGCTTTTGCTAATGCATCTCGACAATCGTTTGCTTGACCGAAATTTTTCAAACTTATTACATGTTCACCTGCCGAAAGAAATCAATTCATTTCATTATATGAGAACTCAAATTTGTATTTACCTTTTGTTATATTAAACGTCGAGATCAAGCTCATTGTTAATTTATCTTGATTTATTTCGAGTAAAGTACAAACTTTTCAAGAGAAAAACAAAACATTAGAATATCGAAATCGAATAGTTTTTTTTTCTCCTGTCTTACTGATTTCTAATGGTGTTTCATTTTCAACATAGACACCATCGGTATCATCATCCTGTTGAAATCGAATATTTGTCAAATGCAAAATTGCAGCAAGTATCGTAAAAATCATAGTAACATCCTCATCAGAAAATCCAACTCGTTTCATAATATCCTTTTGTGCTCGAAACATTTGTTGACAATGTTTAAAATCCGATCGATTCGGAAATACTTTGCCTCCTGATGCATCTTTTAGAATCCTTTAAAAAAAACAAACTTTTCAATTCATTGAACAACAATAAAGTGTATCGAACCGATAATTCTCGGGATTATCCAAGGAGAAATATTCCAATAGATTCTTGTCTATTCCCGCAAAGAGATAATAGAAAAAATGAAATGTTCGTTCGCCAGGTCCATGTTGAACGACACGTGATTTTTCCAAAAGATACTCATAGACTTTTGCTAAAATATCAAAATTTTCGAAACAATGAATTCATCGAAATCATAATATACCGCCAATAATTCGTCCGTGTTCATTGAAATTCAGTTGTAGATACTTTCCAAAACGACTTGAATTTTGATTTCGACATGTTTGTGCATTGCCGAACGCTTCCAATAATGGTGATGTCTGAAAAGAAAACGAAAATGCTACGAATTCTTTCGAACTCTTTTCTCAAACTTCAATAATTCGATTTCGTAATTCTCGATTGCCAACATCGCCCGAACAATGAATCAACTGTGAAACGATTAATTTCGATGATTCAGTTTTTCCTAGATGAAATCAATCAATCAATCAATCTGTCATTGTCTGTTGGTTTATCTACCCGATCCACTCTCTCCGGATATGACGATACATTGTGACTTTTTTCCTAGGATCAATTTTCGATAGGCTTGATTCGCTATCCAAAAGATATGCGGTGCCAATTGATGACGATATTGAGCATCTCGATAGAGATCATGTTGCTAAACGAGAAGATAATATATGCAAAAAACAAATCTCTTTCTTCTACCTGTTTTTCATAGATATTCAACTGTTTGAATGGATTGATTGCAAGAAGAATATCTCCGATATATGTCTTGAGAGAGAAAGAGAGATTGTGTTTAAAAAACAGACTTGAGGATACGATTATACTTACATAAATAATTCCTTTTCGATATCTCAAACGTAATTCACGTAAGAGATTTTCTTCATTAAGAAGATTTAATAGAGCTAAATCATCGATTTCACCTGAACCGATTTTGATGCCCATCGTTAAAGAATCTCAACTAATGATTGTTGAATTAGATTAACGAGGAAATGTATGTGACCGATCTCTTTCCTCTTCTTTTCTTTTGGATTGTTTGATCAATAGATTTCGTTTTCTTGTTCATCTAGTCAAATATTAGTTCCGAAGTCTAATGCTACGGCGACATCTCGAAACATCTGTTTTGATTTGTTTATTCTATGAGTCATTGGGGACGTTAGCTTGGGTAAAAGAAGAAAGAACGATAGACAGACAGACGAACTTTCATTTTATTTCATCGATTGAAACAAATATGGATTTTTCACCAGCGTTTCTCGATGTTTGTATTTGTTTTTTCAACTGAAAATTTTATTAATTTTCTTCTTTGTTCGAAAAGAATGATCATCATCCATCTCCGATGTCTCTTCCCCCACCATCGGCAGCGCCCAAAGAAGAAGCCTATACAACAGATTCAACAATTCAACATCATCCACCTGTTGCTTCGAAAATTACAACAAACATGGGCCCGCCAGCGACACCTTTTACTCCTCGTCCAGTTGATCCTTCACATTTACAACCGAGTCTACAGTAAATTTGTTTTGATTTTCAAATTGAATCTAATTGTTTTCGTCTAAAAAGAAATATCGTTTCAACAGTCAATCTCGGTTGTCAATTAGATCTCAAACGTATCGCACTACAAGCTCGAAATGCTGAATACAATCCAAAGCGTTTCGCTGCTGTTATCATGCGTATTCGAAATCCACGTACGACAGCGTTGATATTCGGTTCGGGCAAAATGGTTTGTACAGGTGCCAAGAGCGAAGAAGATTCATTGCAAGCTGCTCGACGTTACGCTCGAGTCATACAAAAACTTGGTTTTGATGCGAAATTCAAAGATTTTAAAATTCAAAACATGGTCGGAAGTGTCGACGTCAAATTTCCCATTCGATTAGAAGCTCTTGTTTTGAAACATTATCAATTTTGTAGTTACGAACCTGAACTCTTTCCAGGTTTAATCTATCGAATGATGTCACCGAAAATAGTCTTACTCATATTCGTTTCGGGTAAAGTTGTTTTAACTGGCGCGAAAGTCCGTCGAGAGATTCACGAAGCATTCGATCGTATTTATCCTATCTTAAGAGGTTTTCGTAAATGAATATACGGTGATATTATTATCTATAAATATATGTATAATTCTCTGTTTTCTTAGTACTATCATATAAAATGTGTCATTGAAAGACAGCATGAAGATTTTGTTGTTGTTGTTCTTCTTCTTCTTGTTTCTCTCTCTCTCTCTTTTTTGTATGCCAATAAAAAAAAAACGAGTTGCTCAAGACTTGCGTAATAACTTGAATCAGAATATATATACAGTCAAAGGTAAATAGTTGATTTCATCATTTTACTACCGAGTCAAAACAAGCTATCGTAAAAAAAAAGTAAGATTGACTTTCGAATATGATGGAAAATGTCATTGTTTGATATTAGTGGTACGTGTTCGAGGACGAGGACGAGGTCGAGGACGTTCAGTACGACGTGGTGGTCGACGAACGGCTACGAATACAGCTCAACAACAAGCGTCAACAGCTCCTGTTGAAAATCTTGACATTAATATTGATCCAAAACCATATTTTGTCAATGCAAATGTCACTCTAGATCAGCATATTCAAGCACAAACAACTAATCTTCCACGTTATCTAGCAACATTATTCTCACTCGATGCGAATAGTGTTGAAATCGGTCAAAAAGCGAAAGCTTGTGCTCTTGCTGCAGCTTGGTGTCGACATGATCATGGTCTAGCCAATAATCTCCTTCGTCATCGACGTTTATTCACGCTTACTGAAGTTCTCAAAGCAGTGAATATGCTCGATGCTGCACGACAAATTCGTGTCTTTGAAAAGCAACTCAAACGACTCGAAATGTGTCGAACAAAACCGAAAGCAACTAAACTCGGTAAAATTAAAAATAATATCGACAATTTAAACAAACTCAAACCATCATCGGGCTCGGCAAGTGGTGCCGTTGCTCGACATATTCAACGTTGGACACGAACATTAACTAAACAAGAACTCGAATATTTCGCGTTACATATGCCAACTGAACCATGGAAAAAACTTGCGGATATCGTACATTTTCATCCAGAAAAAGATTTTCCCGCTTTGCCATGGTTTCTACCGTTCTGTTTCGGTACACCGGCACCGGCTGAAACAATGGTCGCACGTTGTCGTGATCTAACAGCCGCAAATGTGAACGATTTATTAAAAGAATTCGACATTCCGTATTCACATTTGAAACAATTCAAAGATCATTTAAACGAAACATCGAAAGCAAAAATCGCTGCTCGAGAAGAAAAACTCGATACAATTCTTTGGTATTACGAAGATTTACAATGTCAATCAGTCGATGAAATTATCAGCGAACGTCTTCGTGAAGGCGAACAAATAACTTTACCCTACGGTAAACTTATGGAACGATTGTTACTCTGTCGAATGATTCGTCAAGGTGAATCGACAACAACATCTCGTTACCGACGAAATCGAAATGTTGACATCAATGCACCGCCAGCTCATCCTGAAAAGGCGAAATTCTATTCAGATCTATTGCCTATTGCTCAAACTCAATTAGAAAAAATCAAATTACCATTGGAATCACCCGTGGCTGTTATTGGTGATGCATCCGGTTCGATGGAAGTTGCCATTCGAACAGCAACGATTCTTTCATCGTTATTGACCGCGATTTGTGCGGCAAAATTGAATTTTTTCAATAGTCAAGTATTCGAACCGGCATTTGTACCGAAAACACTCGAAGATGTTCTTTCATTGGCACTTGTCACATCAGCCGATGGTTCGACAGCCAATGCTGCTGGTCTTGTACCGTATTATAATTCCAAAGAAATCATCAAAACATTTGTGATGGTTACTGATGAAGAAGAAAATGCCAATGGTAAAATAACTGATGGAACAGAATATCGATTCTTTGAATTGTTTATGAAATATCGACAAGAAGTTTATCCAGCTAAACTTGTTTTCATCTCGTTTCTTTCACATCAACATGCACAAGGTCAAATATATTCGCAATTTCAAAATGCAAACGTGCCCGATGTTCTTCAAGTAAAAGACAGAAAAACAAATATCAAATTTATTTTTGTTTTGTTTTTAGTTTAAATTCAATCGTGAACGACCTGATTTAACTAAGATTGATAATCTAATTGGTTTACTATCAACTGGTACGACAACATCGTTCGATACCAATCTCGAACCATTACAAGCTGAATTCGAACAGAACGGAATCGAATCAGTCATGACACGGCTCGTCGGCAAACAAGATGAAAACTCTATGCCAATGGATATCGATATTTCGAAATAAAGATATAAACTTGATAAACTCGAGCCTATTGATTGTGTCATCGAAGAATTATCCCAGTCAATAGAGAAAAAAAACACGGCAACTAGATTTTTCTTTTTCTTTTTAAGAACGTTTCTTTTAAAATTATGAATATAAATTTTGCGCTTCGACAATATATGCCGTAATTAGCAAAATATACTATTCTTATTATTTTTTATGCAAAGATAAATTTTAATGTTAGACTAAAAGAAAAACAAGAGCGTGCGAGTTTTCTTCTTCTATTTTTTTTTCTTTTCTTAAACCGTAACGTTTTCAACATTTTCTTTTGTCGTTCTTCGCAACGAGTTTACTGTCATGACGGATGCAAATCTAGAAACTAAATTTTTTTCCAAGAAAATATCTCTTTCATCTACTCGACAAGCTAAAAATCAAGCCAAAACACGTTTTTGTTCGATTTGTTATGCCGAAGCACGTATTATCAACTACGGTGTACTATCGTGTTATTCATGTAAAACATTCTTTCGTCGTCATTGTTCTCGAGCGGAAGTAAACGATTGATCAAAGTTGTTTTTAAAAAACAAAATTATCTATTTTCTAGACTCTTCCTGCATGTCGATTCGGTAATCAATGTGCAATTACAATTGCAACGCGAAAATTCTGTGCACCATGTCGATTAAATAAATGCTTAGCAATGGGCATGTCGTCTGAACTGATTCGAAAAGATTATGAAAGAAAAAAATCTGACACAAATAAAAAAACGAAAGTAAATATCTCGATCTACGAATTGCGCAGTCTTTTTAAGCATTCATCATCTCTCGAGATTCTAATCAAGACAAAATGAATTTACGTTTGTTTTGTCCTTACTTTAGTCGACTCTTATATCAATTTATCCATTGGATTTACTTGAAAATTCACGTTTACTATTAAATAATTTTCAATTGACTTTACTATCCAATGTTCTGCATGCATTCGATCGGTTTAGTTTAGTTCCATCGATGCTCGAACTCATACAATGTTCACATGACATTCAACCAAATCTTTTCGATACATTTAATTTATTTGCATCGTTCTATACAACAGTTGAATCATTTATTAATTCAACAGCTGATTTTCGTGTTTTAACAGTGGCCGAACAACGTTCGTTATTTCAACGAAATCTTCATGGTTTATTTAATTATTGTGGCACGTTTATGTTACGTGATGCCGGCATGTTTGATAATCAACGAAATGAAAATTTACTCGTGCCTTTATATGGTCATGAAATCGTTCAGCAAGCTAAACGAATTATAATGCGATTAGATTCCGATTCGATAATTATTAAATTTATTCATATTATTTTTGCATTTTCAACCAATTGTTTTACGGTTAATTACGATTCGGATATGAATCAAGACCCGTTACTTCATGGAACATTTCGTTTATTTGGAAGTCAAAATTTGTATACGGAAATTCTTTGGCAATATATGCTTTTTCGTTATGATTATCGAGAATCTGTTGTTCGTTTTGCTGGTTTAGTTAAACATATGTTGGATTTAATCTATTTATCAACTGAAATCTATGGACATAATGTGCATCATCAAACTCTTGTCGATGATTTAGTTGAAGAAGCTAAAACAGCATTGATTCTCGATGAACAAACCATTGAACCATTATGGGGCAGGACTTAATAATCGAACGCTTGAGTTCAAGTGCGATATATCGAAGCGGAAAATGTTTATTTTTCTTTTTTTGTTCTGTTCTTTTGAATATACAAAAAAAAACGGAGAGGGAGAGGAAAAAAAACGAAGGCTGAAATTCCGAATCGACATTCTTTTACGCGTGTATGTTGGCATCAATTGTATGATAAGTAAACATTTTGTTTCGATAAGAGGGATTAGAACGAAGAGAGAAAAAACACCTTACATCCGTATGACTTCCTCCTCGTATTATGATTTTGTATGTTATTTAAACAAAGACATCATCACTATCATTAAATCCCCGTTTTTTTTTCTCTTCTACTTGAAGAGATTGATTGTTTTGTTTCGAATAGAGCAAAAGAAAAAGAATGAAGGAGCTTCACACAAAATGTAATCTTGATTAACAATTGATAAGCTTGATTGTTCAACAGGTGTAATGTTTTATTTATGCTCGAGCATTTGAAGATACATTTTGATCTTTAAGTGAGTATGTATATCTTTTCTTTAGTTTTTGTTTTGTTTTAGATTCTTTTGTGAACTAGAAAACAGATATGAAATCGATTGTTTGCATTTTATTCTTATCAATCATGATGATTCATCATTCAAAGAGTAAAAAGAAAAGAAAAGCAGCCGAATTAAAAATGTTATTCGTTCTTGTTTAGGTGCTTGTCCGAAAGCCACTTTTAAATTTTCGGATAATGAAATAATTCTTTCTTATACATTCATCGATTCACCAGTTGGAAATATCGGTTCATTAGAAACATGTCCTTGTAAGGTCGAAAATATTCGTTTTTTTATTGTGATTTGAGTTGTTCAATGTTAGATACTGGTCGTCCTTATGTCTATCTTCCGTGTTATCCGAATTCATCATGGGGTGATGAACCCTATTTTAGTACTTGTTTAAAACCACCGGATCGAATCGAACTTCCAATTGATCAAATCGCTAAAGTTAGATTTTGTTACTTCGTCTTTCCTTTCAAATCGATTTTTTTCTATATAGTTACCTATGAATAATTCGAGTCAAATCTCGCAAATTGTTTCATATTTAAATAATCAAAATTTAATATCGAAAAACTCTTCGGATCTAATCTCAGCTGTTGATATTCTCGATCGTATGACGATCAATCCCTATTTATCAGTACGTGAGCCGATGATTTATTCGATTGTCGATAAGATCATTTCATCGAAATCGATTGGTCAAGCACAAACATTAAATTCTAGTATTACGAAACTATTAACATCATTGGATGTGTATTCTCAAAATTTTCAAACCAAAGCTCGTGATGAAAATATTCGTCAGGAAAATTTCCTTCTTTCAATTGTTAATCAGCCAGCAGTCAATCGACCAAAGCCTATTATCGGTTTTGCTTTCGGTATAGAATTGATTTGAGGGTGGCGGTGGTGATGATTGATTCGATTGTCTTTTAGATTCCAATACGAATCAAACATCATCGATTAATTCGAAAGAACAATTAGAAAATTCGACATACATTGCACTCGATTCTCAAGTCATTCGTCAACAGAATCGTTTGATTTTCTCGGTTTTTCATTCTGACAATGGTCTGTTCGATGAAGAAGATCGATATCATGTATTAACAAAAGTTATTTCTTTAACAATTGATAAACCAAATTTAATCACTCAAATGAATAGTTCAGTTGAGATGAATTTTATTCTCGAACAAAATCAAACAATCGACAACTTGTCATGTGCATTTTGGCAGATTTTCGAAAATAAAACGGCTCGATGGTCAACAGACGGTTGTCAATTGATTGACATTCAAAATCGAAATGTTCGCTGTCAATGTAATCATTTAACTCATTTCGCTATTCTAATGAATATGAAATCCGAACCTGTACCGAAATTAATTCAACAAGTCATGTCAATTATAACAACGACAGGATTAGCTTTGTCATCGATTGGTTTGAGTTTAACAATCTTAACTTTTGTTCTTTTCAAGTAAAGTTTAAACGATTGACATTTAACATTTTTATTGATTCTTGTTTTTGTTTTCTCTCATTCAAAGAAAATTACGTCGACATTTCAGTCAAAAATCTCTTCTTCTATTATCCGTTAATCTTCTATTTGTCAATTTTCTCTTTTCCATTATTGATTTTTATTCATTAACAAATCTTTCTTGTACAATATTCGCCAGTCTATTACATTATTTCATTTTATCGTCATTCAGTTGGATGTTTATCATGGCATTAATTCAATATTTACTTTTTGTTAAAATCTTTCCGAAAACAATCTCTTCATTTACAATTAAAGCAGCTCTATTCGCACAATCGATACCAATCATTCCGATTGCTGTGATATTAATCATTGATACACATGTTTATACAAAACGAGAAGATAAAATTTGTTGGTTATCACCAACAGAATATCCACTTTATCTTTCGTTTATTCTTCCAATTGTTCTGTTTATCCTAATTAATAGCATTTTATTTTCATTTGTTGCACATGCACTTCTCTGTGGTCAAACAGGTCAACAAATGCGAAGTACACAAATAGTTGAATCACAACGTTTATCGAGATTTTTTGTTGCTGTCAGTTGTTTCGTTGTGTTGGGTTTAACATGGAGTTTTGGTTTGCTGAATATTGGACCGATGGGTTTTGTTTTTCAAATACTTTTTTGTATATTTGCATCGTTAACAGGTTTCTTCATTTTTATTCTTTATATTGTTACATCAAAAGCCAAACGAACATGTTGGACAAGTACAACTTCATCTAATTGAAAGTTTCTTTGATTTTTTAAATTTTTTCAAACATTTAGATAAATTAAAAAATCTTGGTCTACCAACAATTTCAACAACATCAGCGTTAATTAGTTCAAAAGAACTATCAACATCGTCAACCAATGATCAACGCGTACCATCACGTCTCGTACAATTTCCATCTCAACCACAACATTTCATCGATGCATACATGTCACCACCACCGCCACCACCACTTCCAACATCGTTTCTGATCGAAGGTGATGATCCGTTAAATTCTCGAATATTTTTCAATGAATTCTATGAATCGAGACATATTTCAACACTACGAACAAATCAACCAACAACATCTTTAGATGATTATTCGCTATTTTACGCGGCAAATCATGGTGCAACGAAACTTTAAGAAGTTTTCAATAGTCAGATCCGGTTGTTTTGTTTTGTTTTCTGCATGCACATTATTCATTTCGTAAATAAACAACTAGAGTTCATCAAAAGCATTTGTGACTTCGAAAAAACAAAACAAAACAATTGATTTATCAGTTTATTTTTTGCTTTCGTAAACATATATATATATATATATAATTAAATATAACAAATTGTCCAGTTTAAAAACAAATTATACAAAGTACTAGAAAAAGAAGAAGTCCTATGTATATTTATCTCTGTTGAATCACTGTATCAAAGCACAAGAAAAGATTTTTCTATTTTTTTAAAATGATATTCGTTTGACTATTTTTTCGATAGCGATTAGTCATTGATACTGGCGGTGTTGGTGTTATTGCTGTTGTAGTAAGAGATAGTCGTCGTTTTTCCTCGAGTTTTTTCATGCGTAATTCGTAGGATTTATTTTCTTTGTATTCTAAACGAACAGTTGACGATGGTCGAGATATTCGAAACGATGATACACTCGAATTATCATCGCCAGTCGAGAGTAAACGTTCACGACGAAAATCTTGTTCATCAAAGCCAGAATCTCGATCTAATTTCGACAGATCGTTTTGTTGTTTTTTGTTTAGAATTTCTGTCGATTGTGATCGTTGATGTGACACGGCGAGAGGCTTTCGTCGTGGTGTTGATTGAATAAGATTTGAAATCGTCGTCGAACGAGATGTTTGTCGATTGAGATTCGTTGTTTTTCTTGGCGTTGATGTTTTAATAATAGGTTTTTCGTCATTGCTCTCTAAACTGTCGTTGTCCATATCATCAGATCGCGATCGCATCGCGTCAGCAATATCAGCGAGATCGAAATCCTGTTCGAAATTGTTCGATGAACAATTATTATCGATATTGCCAATGAATGATTCGGTGATGCTCGCTTTGTTGATGTCGAATTTGGGCGGTGGTGGTCGACGACGAACCGGCGATTGCGATGCACTGGAAATCGACAAACGTGGTGGCGTGACGTTTTTCAATGGTGAATAGCGAATCGGTCGATTTTCGAGAGATTTCATGGCTTGTTGAATGAAATCTTCTTTGGGCTCGTGTTCGACAGGTCGATGAGGCGATGGTGATGGTGTTTTCTCAACAATTGGTTTGATTTTCGGAGGTGATTGATGATGTGGACATGATGATGACGGTGTTGGTTTGATTTCTTCTTCGGCTTTGTATGTGATTTGTCCGATACGATGACGTCCATCGGCACCACGTGTAATCACGAGTTGAGCATCGGAGAGATTCGTATCGTGATTAGTCGGCTTAGGCAATGGAAATTCTTCGGTTTTCAATTGAACAGATTTGCCAAATGGCGTTGTTTTTTGTAAACTTGCTGGGACATTTGGATTTGGTAGAGCGAGAATAGGAATATGAGAATGAGAAGATTCAGTTCGATGATGATGACCTAAAGAAAGAAAAAACATATTTATATTTATTCAATAAGAAAATCGTTCGAACAAACCGCCGGCTTTTCGGCAAGGATCATGTTTATTCAGATAATTTTCCAGCGTATCCCAACCGCCACCAACTCGAACCATAACATGGTTTCTTAGAATCTACAAAATATTGATTCAATATAGTTTTTTTTTAATATTTAATCTCATACACGAATAAATATAATTGTTCCGTTTTCTCCAATTCTGTATTTGCCTTCGCCTATTCTTATCACAGGAAAACGTTGCGAACAACAACATGAATTCACAATATTCACAACCTAAACAAAACCGAAGAGTAAACCTGCATTTTAAAAACAATCAGCTCTCCTACAGTTTTATGTAATTGCGAAGACGATGGCGGTGCTACCATTGGTTTCTGTTCTTCGATTTGCATTTGCACAATAGTTGACATTTCCTTCGTTTCAATAGAATCGACTGTTGTTGTCGTTGTTGTTGTTGTTGTTGTTGTTGTTGTTTCAATAGGTTCAATTGGTTCAATAGTTGTACTCGAAATTCGGACACTTGCTGATGAACTCGAACTATTTTCACTGCCTTGACTATTCAATCGTTGTTTAGGAATGCTTTCTGTTTCTGTTGTCCAGATTAGATTTTCTGTATTTTGATTATTCTGAATTTCTTGTTCAAGTTGCAATTCACGTTCGATTTCCTGTTCAAACTTAATAATAACAGGCACACTGAGACCAAATTTCGCGCCAAAACGAGCAATTTCAAGTAGACAAAGAATGAAATTTTTCTCGTTTTTACGAAGTATTAAATCGTCGGACTCGAACATGAGAACTTCACGTACACCTGCGATGCTACGTGACCATTTAATGAATTGTGAAACATTATCACGTGCAGTGAATGTACCCGCCCGAGCGTCCAAACGATATTTACAATTGATTAGACAAGAATTTGTCGATGATTTACGTGCAGCATCATTGACATTATTTGCGTGATGACAGAGTAGAGCACCATTTTCTAAAACAGAAAAGAAAATGAATTTCTTTTTTTTTTTGAAAAATTCTCTTTTGTTTTACCTAAACATTCGAGGAAATTATCGGCTGTTATCGGTCTCCAATCTTCGTACATATTTGAAAGCCATTCGGCGAGATCTTCTTTCATTGCATAGAGATATTCATCGGTGGTTGAATAAGGCTGTAAAGATTTCATTTCGAGAAAACGTGATCGTGCATCGATCACTAATTGTTCGGCTGGCAAAGCCATTGATGATTGAGAATATTTAACTAGAAATCAAATAAAATACAAATTTCTTTTCTTTCTCGATCACTTACAACGCATGTGTCTATGATTAGTGATACTAGTGTGGGTGCGTGGGTGCGTGCGTATGGACGAATGACTTTTTTTTTTGTTCGGTCATTGTCTATCCGTTCTCTTTCTTTTTAAAATTTTCTATTTCAACCGATCACCGATATATGTCGTGTTCGTCGACCTCGGTATAGATTAAGATATATCTCTAACTCGTAAACGAACAAATTAGAAATTATTTCGATTTTTAATTGTCTATCGTTCGTTCATTAAAAAGAAAATAAATAAAGCATCGACACTTGTTTTACTACAAAGAGACAGTCGAGCTTTTCTTCTTATTCTCTCTCTCTCATCAACGTTTAAAGTAGGTAATCAAACTCATATATGTCTCTCGGTTTAAATGTCAATCATACACTTCGACATTTTTTTTTACTCCGAACACGTCAAGGATCTAATGGACAGTCAAACAAAAGACGATCGCACACACTTTTCTTCTCTCGCATCGACGTGTAAAGGTCAGTTCAAAACAAAGAAGAAGAAAAAATCTCGCATTACCTGATCTACTCACTTGCTTGAGAAATACAAAAAAAACAACTCTGATTCAAAATGAGTCTATATATGTGTGTGTGTATGTGATTATTATTTGAAAAAACATGTTTTTTCTTCTTTCTCTGTCTCGATGAGTCATTTTATTTTATTTTCTTACCTATGATTTTCTTGTTCTTTCGTCGCTGACGTTATCAAATATTATTGTCGCTGCGAAATAGACATATCCTATTTTAGATTTGGGCAAAAACACCTACAACAAGATATTGCGTAGCAACAAGAAATCGAACTAGCTATTCAAATGGTGTAATACGACTGTTTGAGGCAATACGAACGAAACCAAGGTTAAAGAAACGAGAAGGGAAGAAGAAAAAAAGAGAGAATTCAATATGTGCATTTCTACGTTCGAGTATAAAGCTTTTATTAAAACAACATGAAGACCTTGAATACGTTAAAATTGAAAAAAACATCTCCGCATCTTTTTTGTTCTCTTTTTTGATCAATACTAAAGTAAAGGAAACCAAAGATTAGATTGAATGTTACGAATAAATGATTGCTTCGCATATAGCCTCGAAACAAAACGATTCAATTGCATAACACCATGATAATGTATTGTTCAAAATTGAAAAGAAAAGAACATTTCTTTTTGTTGAATTTATTCGCACACACACACACACACACGCACGAATGAAAAATAATTTCTGTCGATAGCAATAGTAAAAATTGAAGATACATTTTTCATAAAAATGAACATCGAACAAACAGACAAAAAAAAACAACAAGAATAGATTACAGGATTTAAACGGTCGTCTCTTCACTTATATGAATACCAGCTGTCTGCGGAGTGAAAATATGACGTTGTCGAGATGCACGATGCCAAATTTGTGACTAAAAATGAAAAGATTTTATTATACAATTGATATGCGAGTGTGATCTACTTACTGGAAGAGCTTTGTCACGAAGCTGTTGACGATAAACTAAAAAAGAGAGAGAGAATATGATCGATATGTACGATTGAAATTCTTTACCATCTGGATCATCGCTATCGTACGGTGCATGAGGAGTATCAGCCGATGACATACTATCCTATAAGTCAAACGAATTCGAATCGAAATAATTTCAAAAAAAAAATTCCTACCAATCCTTCATCGGATTCATCGGCGTATGATGATGGTTGATTCTGAATTGTCGAACTAGATAAATCACCCATGTCAGCTAAACTACTACTACTTCTAAATAGAACAAAATTTTCAAATCTTCGTTCTCTTTTTCGAATTGACATACATTGGTAATGAATAATGTCGGTAATCTTCGACGCTATCCATGGATTTGCCTAGTCGAATTAGTTTTTTATTCGGTTTGACTTTGCCTTGTTCGGATTTGACCGATGTTCGAGTCGATGTTTCCGTACTATTACTTTTAGTGAACATTTTTTTAACGGATGATAAATAACGTTTTCGTGTTGAATTCGATAGAATCGATGAACGTCGTCGTTGAAATTGTTTATATTCTTCGCAAAGACTATCGAACGATTTCTCTGTTAAACTTTCACATAAATTCTTCAAGTACGAACATCGTGTTCGTTCTTGTAATAATGAAAATGTTCGACAACGATATGCTGCATATTCGGCATTGATTAATTTCGAAAGAAGAAATGGTTTCAATTGTTCAGCTGTTCGAATGTAGACTGTATTCGGTTGAAGTACGGGTGGAAATTCTTCGACATTTTCCCGTGTAACAAGCATTATCTAGATGAGTTCAATATTTATTGAAGAATAACATCTGCAAATCTACCTTATAGCATGGAATCGAACGAACTTGAGCAGGTTGAATAACGAGGAAAACATGGAGAAAATTGGATTTAATCATGGAAGGATGAAATGGTGTGTTGTCTTCTTGAAAAACAATCGTCACGATATCGTTACCAATGTGACGTTTTCGTTGTATTTGACTCGAATCGTTGGGTGTGAAGGGTAGCAAGGTACTGACATGAAACATGATTTCTTTGCCATCGTAACATTCGTAATAGGATATGGGCGAATCGGTTTGTTCGCTGATGTCAAGACCACCACGATATCTATTCAAAAGTCAACGAATACGATGGATGAATGACGTATGAATTGAATAAAAAAAAAGTACCCTTTGAAATTTTTTAATGACACTCTCGTTGCGATTAGTTCGAGAAATTCATCGAATGTTCGATTATGTTTTTCATTATTGAAAAATTCTTCTTCGGTTGTCTATTTTTAAATAGAATAGATATATGGTAAATAATTTGATTTTATCAATAAAATTACTTGTCCTTTTCGTTGATAAATAATTCCGAATTTGAATTTTTGTGTTTCTAATTTCTCATCGAATGTTTTAATTGCTTGTTGTGCTTGAAGATTTCTACAAGTTTCAAATGATTCAACAGACAAATTCGGACAAATCGCTTTAGCTAATTGAACATAATCAGTTGGATTCTCTCGATCACTATCGAATTCCTTGTAAAACGAACGTTGTATCGTTCGAAGAATAACTAACGAACGGCCATCAACCGATCGTACCGATATGACAACCGGATTTCGATCTTCATCGATTGAATATAAATTATAATGAAACTAAATTAATAATAATTTGTCGTTTACTCTCGAATTATTTTTAATTATCTTTTTTGTTTCTACTTGTTCATAGAAATGATTTGTATAAATCGAAGCTATATTATCTGATATTAATTGACAATCACGATTGGGAATCTTTGTTTGCATACGCCATTCAGTTGCTTCACCATAACCGCCTTCAATTCGATAGCCATCGTTCATCGATGATCGATGATAAATCATGTCAAAAGGTCCATTGATTGTTGATGTTAACATCTATAATTATAGAAAAATAATGATTTTTCTGTCAAAAATATCGTTTACTCGTCGAATGTCATTTTGTATTTCTTGTTCGATTTGCTCGTTATTTCGTGATTGACTGTCGTATTCAGCGATTGAACATGACGAACGAGTCGATATTCGAAAGCCAGTCGAATCTTTCGACATTTGACTTTGATCGAGTGAAAACCGATTGGTTTTTTCATTATGTAAACGTTGTTGATTGAGTGAGTAACGCATTTTTGGCGTTGTTATTTGTTGGAATGTTGGCAACATTGTATGTGATGTTCGTTGAAAATCCATTGGTGAATCGAATGAAAAACTTCGTGATAATTGCTGATGAATATGTCCGTCAGTCTTTCCCATATACCTGTAAATATATGTCGATTAAATCTTTTGAATTTCTACGTCTATGATTACATGAGTAGGCGGAATAGAAGAAGAAGAAGAAGAAGAAAAAGGAAAAAAAGAACGAAATCATCGAGCTCGTTTTTTTTTCGAGAGGGAGAGAGCAAAGAAATGGATGCCAGTTAAATAGCGAATCGAAGAAGTACAACAACAACAAAAAAAAACACACACACATACGATGGAAGATTGAGTGGCGTGTTTGAACTAAATCATAAAAACAAAAATCAATAAGAATGAAATTCTCGAATTGCTTTTTACATTGTTGCGATTCCGTACGAACGTGGATCGTCGCGTTGATGACATGAAAACAACGTATCAGCACACACATGTTCTCCTTCGTAATCACGACTAAAAAATACACACAGAGTGAAGAAAAAGAAGTGCATTGATTTTTGTTTTTTTTCTGCTTCAACTGACTTATTCGAATAATCCGTATTGTACAATTGATCAGAAGAATATCGTTGAATATTAGTTAATGAATCGGTTTTCTCTGAAAACGGACTGTCAAGTACGGGCACACCGTTTTCTGATTGACTATCGTCATCGTCGAGTGTATGTCGATAGAATTTCGAATCGACACGTCGTACTTTAGTGGATTCAATTGTTGGAATATCGTTTTCTCCTTCGTTCCAACCGCCATTAAAAATATCGTAAATTTTCGAACACCAAGTCATTTGCATACAAAGAAAATGAAGACTTTTTCTCTTTCTCTTCTTTTAATCACATCTAAGGAAAAAAGAAAGAAATAAAAATAACAAGACATTTAATTCTAGTAGCAGGCGAAGCAGCAATCGTACAAGGTTACAAAACTACACTGTTTATTACTCTTTCTTCACCGTAAAAAAAACACCGAAAGAGAGTAGAGAGAATGAATCGATACTGATCAATTGTCTACAAAGGTGCGAAGGTCAATTATTATACATACTAATGTGCCTATTGGGTAAAAATAAAATACAAACAAAACATGACAACATTCACTCGTTGCTCTTCTATTCAAGAATGATATTTATTTAACGAGGTTCAATATAAACACATCGTATCCGTTTATAAGATCAAGTTAAATATCGAATTCAAGAGAGAGAAATAATAAAAAAAAAGAGCCTTCAAGAATTTTTTTATTCGTGATAACCTTTAATTCAGGTATAGTCTATTATTTATGGGTCTTTTACTCTTTTGAAATCTTAATAGTTGATTGGAAATGAAATTGAATGATAATTTCTACTTACGAAATCATATGCATATTAAGTATAGTCTGGGTCAGAGCAAATCAGATTTCAAATGGTTAATGTTGCGGCAATCTGTGAGTGTTATACAATAAGTGCGTGAGTGTGGCGAAGAGGAGGGGGATGAATAAATACATATGTTGCTGACCTGTACAATGTATGTGCGATTGATTTCTGTGCAAGGAGAGCACAAAAAAAAGTGATTGAGAAAGAAAAGAGGAGAAGAAGATGAAGAGAAAAAAAATGAGACGGAAACACAAGTTGTCGCAAGAGAAAAGGAGAAAAAAATGAAGAGGGAATTAGGTCAGTCAACAAATAAGCAAAAGGAGCGAGAGAGAAAAAAATCATTCGCTTTTAGATCGAGATAGATTTCTTTCTTCTTCTTCTTTTTTTTTCGTATTTGATCAATAGTGTAAATCAAGGTTGACAAATTTACCTATTTAATAATATGTACTTATTTCTTTTTTTTTTTAATATTTTGTAATAATGATCTGATCGGAAATTTTCGAACGTAAATGTTGTTTTTGTAATTTGAACGTGTATCATGAGAAAAAAGACGTGCTTTTGAAAGTGAGAGAATTGCTTTGCAATTGTTTTTATTTTAACACAAGTAATTAATCGACTGATTTGTAATCAAACATGACATTTTACTATGATTGACCGTCTAACCTACCTGTTTGTGTATAGACATCGAAAAGAATGAGTGAAGAATTTCTTTCTTCATTAACCAACGAAAGTAGAGAAAAACAACATATCGACGATCATGTGTCAATAGAAACAACGCAAGGTGAAAGTGCGTAAAAAGGTGGAATCATGAGAAGAAAACAGCAAAACAACTTGAAAACTTAAACGGCATTGCAAAATTTCTGTTTGTATAGGCTTTTTTTCTTCGTTTAATGATTAGAATCAAAAGACTGACAACAACGAAAGAAAATAAAACAGCACAAACTAAATGTAACAATAAATAGAATAATAATAATAATAATAATAATAATGTTTTTTTCTGTTTATCAGAAGTTTAAAATAAAAACAACAAATACGACAACGAATAAGAGAAAACAAACGACAACGACGATGAAGAAGAAGAAGAAGAAGAAATAAATTTGTTTTGTTTGACCGTCCTTCAAACTCGTTGAATTTCGAATAGTTTAACATCGGTATCGTACCATATAGGTGGATCGACATTCCTAAAAAATGAAAAATAACAAATCAATCGAAATGAAAATATTGGTGTTTTTCTACCTGAGATAAATAACGCCCCACATATACGTTCGAAACCACATGACTGTGCCTGAATTCGGCTGATATTTACGTATTAAAATCGGATGTGGTACAGGTAAAAGTCCGACAAGTGTACCATGTTGAAGAAATTTAATGATTTCACTTTCATCTGTCAAACCTCGATCCATACAAATCTTTTCAACTTGTGGTACGAGAACTTGTAAAAGACGCATGATGGTTTGCAATGGTAATTTGCTTTTCCATGATTGAATCCATTCGTTTGTTGGCAGCCATGTACCATTGTCGATTTGCGTTGTATGATGAGTTGACTTTGGTGAAGCCGGCTAAATGAAGAAATAATAATGATCAAAACAACAACAACAGAACAACATACTTGACTAGTTGGTGTTGACCGACCAGTTTCGGGATTCGGTGAGGCAGCTGTGATTCGTTCAGTCATTTTGTGAATTGCTAAAGCAGAAATATATTGTTGAAGAAAAATTTTGAAATAATCACTAACAAGGCGTTTCAGCTAATGTTGCCATCATGGGATTATGAACGAGATCTTGTACGAAATCTTTCGATGATAGTGTTTCTTGTTCCATGGTTGCTTTGAAAACATTTTCGGATTTGTCTTTTGAATTTGCTGTTTTCAAATTTAATTTTGCTATGGTTTGACTATCAGTTGATAGATTACTTAAAGCGAAAAAGACTTGTCGTTTACGAATAATTGTATAAATTAAATTTGCATTGCCTAATCAACAACAAAAGCTCGATTACTAAAAGTTCGATAAAGATTTCTCACCGTCAAATTGATATTGAATAAGATTATTAAATGCTTCCAAAAGAAAAAAGACTAAATGATGATTCTCCTGTGTTGCAAAAAGAAACCACGGTGAACTAAATGCCTAAATGTCGAATTTACACATTTCTATCAAACAAAATTTTGCTCGTGTGTTTTTTCTTTTTTACTTCAAGTAAATGAATTAGTTTATTGCTCGTCACCATCGATAAAGTTTTCAAATACGGAGATATATTTACAATAATCGTCAGTAAACAATCATACAACGGTTGCAACCGTTGATGTGCCGATACAATTATTTTATGAAAAACCTAAACAAAACAAATTTTGATATTTTTGTTAAAGTAAAAACGTCGAATTTTTTTACAATTATTAAAAGATCAGCGTGTGTTCCGGTGAAAACTGGAATGTCCATGGGAACACGAGTGACGTAGGGTTTGTTTAATCGAACGCCGAAGTTTCGTTCGCCACTAAGTAGAAGTAAGATGAATATTCCTATATGCATTAAGCCGGTTTTAGCTGAAAGAAAACGGATTGAAATGAATTGATTGAGAATGAATTTCGTCTTACAAGTATCCGAACGAGCATCGTTGAGAAAATAGAGAATTGGAACTAGAACGTCAAGTATTTCACTCGATTTGAGAACATAATATAAAAATTTCTAATAAAGAAATTCATATTAAATATGATTTTGATTTGATTACTAAAACCTTATTTCGATCGCAGAATTTCCAGAAAAGAATCAGTAATTCTTGATAAAAACCGATTTTTTTACATGAACCCGGTAGATACGTTTGAATCAATGGATTGTTCAATAGTCGACAGAAACCTTTCAATAATATACTAAAATCCTAGATGAAAAAAAAAAGGAAATTGCGAACAAAAACAAAAATTCATTGGTTGTACTTCATCTCGATGAATACGTGATAGATAATTTAGAAACAGATTCGGACAATCTTCTCCATTGGTTTGTTCGATTGATGTATTCTCAAGTGTTATACATAATAACTGTGCAGCAACTTCAACAAGAGGTTCACGTGTATCAGTAAATAAGAGATAATTATATGGTAGATAACCAACAGGATCGTAAGAAAAAACAATATTAATCAATGACGTAAATAATGGTAATGTTTGTCTAGAGACAGAGGATGTGTGTGTGTGTGTGTGTGTGTGTGTGAGAAAAAGAACGAAAGAAATGAGCTTTTTACCGATTATGAAGCGATGTGAAATAGGTCAACCATTTATTTGGATGAGACTGTTGATCAGCTAGATCAAAAACGAAATGAGAATTTATTGAAAAGAAATTGATTTCGACAAACTACTCGTTGGAGTCGTATAAATTGTTTCCGAAAAGCAAGCTAATAAAAGTTTGAGAATTTCCGTTCGATTTCGATCGTTGCTCGGCGTGTGTACCGGTGCTTGTGAAAAGCCAACACCTGCCTCCCAAATATATTCACAACTGTCTATTGTATGAATATCTTCCGGATTGTCCTAGAAATTCAGTAGAATTTTTGTTTTTCAACAGATTTTATTGGTGCTTACAGGTCCTTTTTTCTTCTTCGAAGAAACTGTAAAATCCGGACAGAAGAGAAGATCCTTGAAATTAACAAGAATTATGCTTTAGGAAAAAAGAAAGTGTTCGAGAATTTACTGCTAATGTTTGAAGTAATCTTTCAGCTAGAGGTTGTTTATTTTGATCAGTCGTTGTTATCGGTATATCCGACCAAAAGAAGCCTCGCCATTCCGGTTCTTCGAAAATATACGGCAAAATTCGTGTCAACAGTCTCACACAATTAACAGCTTCAAAGAAGAAGAAGAAGAAAAAAAATGAGTTTAACATATATGATTTGATTTTACTAGCTGTTTGATCTCGTTGTGTTTGACAAGAATGTTCAGCAGCTAATTGTATTCGATCAACGAGTTTATTGCAAAGTGTAGCTAAATTCGATGGCATTTGTTCTCTCAGAGCTCGAATTTCAGCAGCTGGTATAAGCACAAATATGTCTTGAACATTGGAGATTTTATCCGACCAAAATTGATCCCAAAATGATTCATCATGAGATTCAATTTGTTGACTACGTGATGTCAATTGAACGACAGCATCACGAAAATCAACTTTCGAATCCGTATTTCCCATTGTTTATGAATCGGAAGACCAAGTGAAGTGTGTAGTGTAGTGTCGTAGTATTAGAGTTCAGTTAAAACAACAAATTCTCGATTGGATTGAAATATCCCGAGCACGACATCTATTCGAGCCAATCAGATGTTTTTCTGTTCAGCTCACCTTTTCATTTTTTTTGTGTGTTCGATCCCTTCATTTGTCCTTGTACAATGTATCTGTCAACGTTGTCAATTTGTTTTATATTTAGTTTAATTTCAAGTAAATAAAAAAGCTTTGATTTGTTTATCATTTAACAAAAAAAAATGTTCTTTTTTTTTTAAGTTTCTCAGGCACTGGAATGCTATGTTTGTGAACAACAAGAAGGCAATGATGATAAATGTATTAAAACTGTTCGAATGTGTCAACGATATGAAGATACATGTGCAACATTAGTTCTTTATACAACTCCACATGAATGGTAAGAATATGAATTATAGAAAATAAAATACTGAACTTTAGTATTTAACTAGGACGCCACGTGGTGAACGTCGACATTACATTTCAAAAGGTTGTGATACACGAGATGCTTGTACACGACGTAAGAATATGACATATTTGAATTAATTAGAAAATAAATGATTGCTCTCGTTGTAGTTCTCTATGGTTTGGCAACGGTTTGTACACGTAATTGGTACGAAGATTGGGCATGTGTAGAATGCTGTCAAGGTGATCGATGCAATCGATTTGTTGTTGTACGTAATTATATTGCTCAAAAGAAGATTCGATTTTTTATTTTTTTTTCTATTTAGCTTGGTTCGAATACAATTCATGTATCAATTGCACTTCTATTCTCAATGATTATAACTTCATTTTTTACTCATATTTGATCTCATTTACTCGAATTTTCATTAGTTCTATCGATAGTTCTAATTAATCAAATTATTTGTTTCACATTCCACTTAATCACCGTCCTCTTTTGTATTATACTTCGTTTTTTTTTGTATAGATTTACAATGTCTTCGCTGTTTTTTTTTCTAATTAGAATAAACGTCTAAAGACAGATTTATCTAACTTTTATATCTTCTGATCTGAGAAGAACATTCGGTCATTGATGAGATATTCACCGGGCGACATCTATAGAACAAGAAGAAAATGATTGAAGTTTATTTTTAATTATTTAAATAGCACTAATCTGTATGAATTCAGATTATTCTCGAATTGAAATCGAAAGAAAAATAAAATAAAATGTGAAGGTCATGTAGTGAAGTTCAATTGGTTGAAAAAGTTTTGTTATTATTATTATTGTTTGTTCGTGCACACTGCATTGAAGTATATGACAAATGCTTGTTATAGATAGATCGATCGATTGATTCGAAAGCGGAGAACTAGTTTGTTTGTTTGTTTATATTTTTTAGACAATGAGTGCTTCAGCGACACCTCCAACTAATAATCGATCACGTGTAAAACTGTACACATTAAACGAAGAACGACAATGGGACGATCGAGGAACAGGTTTTGTTACGTGTATCTCACCGACAACATTGAACAATAGTCATTCGATTATTGTTAAATCCGAAATCGATGGTTCGACATTACTCGAATCGAAAATTCAATTGCATACAAAATATCAAAAACAACAAGTAAATACGAGAGAGACAATGAATATATTTCGAAATTTCATTTTCGTAATTAGGAAACATTGATTGTTTGGTCAGAAGGTGAAAAATATGATTTAGCTTTGAGTTTTCAAGAGAAAGCAGGTTGTGATGATATTTGGGAGAATATTTGCGATGTTCAAGGCAAAGATTCAACGACATTTCTCACGAATTCAACAAGTGATTCGGCTGTTTATGAGTCCGATGATGAATGTATTGAATCGAATGAAAACTATCTTTCAACAACCATCAATTTGCCACCAGTTGATCTTACACATTTACGTGATATTTGTGATTTGTTTCTGCCCGAACGTGTTCGTGATGCGACACGACGGGATTATTTAGCACGCGCAATTGAATCAAATAATTACGTACGAAAATTAATCGAACTATTTCACATGTGTGAAGATCTTGAAAATACGGAATCATTACAGCAATTATATGAAATTATTCGATCGATATTCTATTTAAATAAATCGAGTTTATTCGAAATTTTGTTTAGTGAAGAATTTATACTCGATGTTATCGGATGTTTAGAATATGATCCGACTAAACAACGAAAACATCGAGAATTTCTAAATCAAAAAGCAACATTCAAAGAAGTCATACCCATAGGCAATCAAGAATTATTAAATAAAATTCATCAAACATATCGAATACAATATATTCAAGATGCTATTCTGCCAGCGCCGAGTCTATTCGAAGAAAATCTTCTTTCGACAATGAATAGTTTTCTTTTTTTCAACAAAGTCGAAATTGTAACTTTATTGTATGAAGATCCGAAATTTCTTAGTCAATTATTTTCAACATTAAAAGACGATCAACTCTCGGACGATAAACGCAAAGATTTAATGTTATTTCTCAAAGAATTCTGTGTCTTTTCACAAACATTACAACAACAAAATCGAGATAATTTCTTTCAAGTAAAACATTCTTTTAACGAAGAGTACGAATGTGTTGTTGTTGTTGCTTTTGTAGGCACTTGCAACTCATGGAATTTTGAATGTTATTCAAGTGATGCTTGTAAGTCGAACAGGTTTATAAATTGTTCGGAATAATTCATCGATTGTTGTTATAGAGTCTTGACGATGTGACGACGAAACAAGCGGCTCTCGATGTATTTGCATCGATAGTCGAATGTAATCCATCGACAGTTCGAGAATATATGCTTCAAGAAACTCAATCGACACAAGATGATGATGAATTGTTATTGAATTTAGTTATATCAGAAATACAAAGTGATCCCGATCCCGAACTAAGTGGTGCATTAAATCTCATGAACTATCTCAAATTATTAATTGATCCCGAAAATATGATGGCCGTTTCGATAAGTGAAAAAACGGAATTTCTATCGTTTTTCTATTTTCGTTCGATGTCAGTTTTACTGGCACCATTAATGGCCAATACATCCGAACTTCAATTAATACGCGATGATTTTCATCAAGCACAATTGCAAAATTTAATACTCGATTTTCTTACATTCTGTATCGAACATCATACGTATCATATGAGAAATTTTTTGAATAAAAAAGATCTTCTCAGACGTGTTTTGGTTTTATTGAAATCCAAACATCAATTTTTACAACTAAGTAAAATATTTTTTCAAATTTTCGAATCGATTTATTTTTGATTTTGTCGTTTTCTTCAAGGTGCATTACGATTCGTCCGAAAACTAATTGCTTTAAAAGATGAACAGTACAATTTAATCATTGTTCGAAATAATTTCTTTGCGCCAATTGTCGAGGCATTCAAAGCTAATAAACGACGTTACAATCTCCTCAATTCGGCTCTCATCGAATTGTTCGAATTCATTCGACAAGACGATATTAAACCTCTGATGAATTATTTCATTGAAAACTTCTACTCAGATTTTCAATCGATAACCTATGTTCAAACATTTCGTGATTTGAAATTACGTTATGATGCACATCGAGATAAACGAGAACGGATACTTAGCAGTGACAAGTAAATTGAATTCGTCTTTTTTGTTATTATTGTTTTTGATTTGTTTGTTTTTATGTTTCAGTTCGCCAACAAGTAGTACATCACATCATTTCTTGTCGATTCAACGTTTACGTAAAGATGAACGCGATCTCGATGATGATGAAGATAAATGGTTCAATGATGAGATTGATGAAAGTAAATTTTCATCATTTCAAAGTCGAACATTATTCACAACGAATAATTCCGATGATGATGAAGATAGTCAATCGGATATGACCAATGCAATGTCATCAAATGAGCCTAAACTTGATCGATCATCGTCAGATGATGATGACGATGACAACGATCTTTCGACATCAACACGTTCATTTACGAAAAAATCAACGATTAATATACAAATTGGATCATCATCATTACAAGCGAGTGATTCATCGACATATACAATGGTGAAAAGTCCAGCATTGTCAAATATTGCGGATCAATATAACGATGATGATGATGATGATGATGACGATAATAATGAAGAGGACGAAGAACAAGAACAAGAACAAGAAGAAGGAGACGATGAAGAAAACAGTGAAACATATTCAAATACAAACAAACGAAAATTAGATCATGATGATAATGATGATGAACAAACGAAAGTATTCAAGAAAACTAGTGAACAATTAGAATCATGATTTCTTTTTTTTCCTTTCTTTTTTTGTTGTTGTCTTATTCAAAAACTCAGGTGTCGTTGAAATTTCTATACACACACACACAATGTCCGAGCAAGCATTCATTTCTTCTCCTCCCTATTGTTTTGGTTTTGTTTTGTGCACTGTTTTCTTCGCTATTCAATGTATATCATCCTCTTATTTTCGTCTCGGATGTGTCAGTTCAGATTATGTACAAAAAACAAATAAATATATATATATATAAATATATAGATGAGAGAAAGATAGACATCAATTGATATTTTATTGTGTGTAGTTTCTTGATCATCTTTCTTTCTTCTTCTTTCTTTTTTTTTCTTTTTCTTTGGCGTTCAAACAAATCTTGTATGAATTTTATATATAAATGAAGATCATGTCGTTTATGAAAAAACAAGATGAATCTTTTATGGATGAAGTACATTTAGTCTACCTAAGGGCATGTTTCTGTCTCTTATTCATTCGAAAAGAGCATATTTTTTTCCTAATTAATAATACTTAATTGATCGTTTCGTACACCATAAACGTATGCAGACGTCAAGAATAGCCTATCTAGTCAATCAATCGATATGTGAGAAAATTGAAAACAAAATTTTTACTTCGCTTTGTAAACATGCTTGACTCGTAAAACAGACGGACACATAAATACTAACATATAATTTAGACATTATCTTATAAGTTTTTTTTTGTATAATGATTGATACTATCGAAAATGAATATTCTGATCATCCAAATGAAGAACCTAAGCACAGAAAACTGACAATAATTATCGTAGGTGTAATCTTTGGTCTTTCTTGTGCATTGATATTAGCATTGTTACCATTGTATATATCACGACGTGATCCTGAGCGATCAAATCAAAACAGTATTTATTATTCGTCTTCGTATTCAATATGTTGTGATTTTTTCTTCTTCTAATATTTTAGTTACTGATATATGGTCAATAAATTATTTGACAAATTATTATTTAAGAAGAACTCGTGCACTTGCAGCAATTTCAAGAACAGGATTAGCAACTTCAGTAAATATTGAATTGGATTGTATTAATGAATGAGTTTAATTCTAGATGAGTAAAACCATTGCTCTTGGTAATAATTCACTTGTTATATCCGAAGCTTATTTCATATCATCAAGAAGTTTTCGAGCGATACAACAACATCGTCATAATCGACAGTAAATCGAAAAGAAGATTTTAGTTTTTAATTGATAAATTTGTTTTTGAAGACAGCTAACTGATAATGTTGGTGCTCCTTCGACAGTGTCACTTAGCATGTTAGTACAAGCTTTATATCCAGTTGAATGTCAGAATATATTGTCATGTCAAAAACAATTTCGAGAATCAGTATTGGGGAAAATAAGAAATCTTGGAGAATATTCTCTTGAAGTACCTCTTGAAGATGGTCAAATTGTATATATTACAGTTCGTCTTTTCTCTCTCATAGAAAATTATGGTGAGTATTCGTTTATGAATTATCGAGAAAATTAATTGTTCTTCCTAATCAGTTATAAGTACGAACAGGGAATGTTACAGTATTCTATTTTGTGATCATTTATATAATTTTTAAGATCGATCAGTGACAACAACACTATCAACTACAACTACGACAACAAGTACGACACAAACATCCACTACTACCAGCATCACTATCACTGCTAATAGTACTGTCACCATTACGACGACTACTATAACAACAACCACCATTACTACTACTACTACTACAAGTAGCGTTGTTTCTACAACTGCTACCAATACTTCTCCAACAGATACTACCACAACAACAACTATTGCAACTACTACTACAACAATTACAACTACCACAACAACAACTATTGCAACTACTACTACAACAATTACAACTACTACTATAACAACTATTGCAACTACTATTACAACAACAACTATTGCAATTACTACTGCAACAATTACAACTACTATTACAACAACTACAACTACAACAATCACAACTCCCACAAGCAGCAGTACTACAACAACTATTGCAACTACTACCACAGCAATCACAACTCCGACAAGCACCAGTACTACAACTATTACTATCGCGATCACAACCACTACTCAAATTTCTTCTTCTCCATCCACCTCAACACATAGTACTATAACACTTTCTTCGTCAACAGTGTTCACTACTTCAACATATACGATAAGTGCAACTACATCAACTCTTTCAACTACTCATTCAACTTCTTCAACGTCGACAGTAATTGTGACTACTCTTTCATCATCTACAACAACTTCAGTACCTACTACAATAACTCAGGTATCATCGATATCAACCACGATAAGTGCTACAACAGAAACATCTACTTATCTTACGGAAACAATAACAACTACAATTTTGTCAACCACTACTGATACTACTACAGTTCGAAGAACAATTTCAATTGAAATACGATCTACAACTACATCAACAACAACCACTACTGCCACGACATTAACAACGGCTACTACTACCATCATGACGTCAACAACTACCACCACCATTACGACATCATCAACAGAATTAACATCAATATTAATCGATAGTTCAACTTCGATGCAATTAATGACATCTGATTTTATTACAACTGCAACTCTATCAACAACAACTGTTTCAACATCAAGCATTACAAGTATTGAATCGATTACTTATCTATACATGACTACTTCATCATATGAAACTAATCAAGATACAAGTGAAGCTAGTGAAAAGACTACGGAAGAACCCATTGAACAATCAACGATGAATTATGCAACCGCTACGGAAATAACGACTGGACAAGAAACAATGAAAAATACAGATCTTACATCAATTAGCTTCTCAGATTCTTTTACAAGTACCATTATTGTTGAAACATCGGAAAAACAAATAGAAAGCACTTTGATAACAACTAGTAGCCAAACAAGTGGAGCATTATTTAGTGAAAGTAGTGAAGTCTTTCTCACGGCAGATATAATTGATATTACTCTCGAAGCTACAACTGAGAATAGTACAACCTTTGAAATACAAGATAGTACTATTACTTCAAATATAATTACCGATGAATCTGAACAAACTACAAGTTTGTCTTCTTTAGCTACATCTACAACTCCTAGTCCTGTAACAGTATTACTTAGTATTGTGAATCCAACTTCATCAACATATCCTGCATACACGAGTTATTCTTACGTATGGACAGCAACTGGAACATCAGCAACATTATCATTTTTCTTTCGACATGATCCTAATAGTTGGATGTTAGATGATGTTACAGTCTATCATAATTCTACTCAATTAATTGTTAATGGAGGATTTGAAACTGGCACTCTCAATAGTTGGGTGCGTACTGGTTCATGTAATTTTCTCTCTGGAAGTGTCTTTTGGGATATTAGTGGTAATGCTGCAAAATCTGGTAGTTATTACTACAATTCTCCTTGTGCTCTATATGGAGAAACAATAAGTCAAACGTTTTCCACCGTTGTTGGTGATCAATATGTTATTGGTTTTTGGTTAACAAATTATGGTTGTTGTACTCCAACTGAAATAGTCAATGTTACAATTACCGTATAAAGTTTATTTATTTTATTTTCGATATGAAAAGAAAAACAACTCATGTTTTTGTTTCATAATAAATTTGCCAATATTTCTCTCGTCGATTTTCATTGTTTAATTCATTGCGAATTTCATTTCGAATCTGTTGTTGACGAATATCAATCATTGTTTGATAGATATTCGCTGGCGATGGTCTTGTTGGAAATAAAATATTCTTGATTAAAATCAAAAGAAATCCAATTGAATACCAACTCAAAACGACAATAATAAAAACAATTGCGCCTTGCGTATCATCTATCATTTCTTTTCGAAATGAAACTTGAATCGAACGAGATAAACTGAGTAACTAGTGGCATCTGTAAACAGCCTTGATTTCATTGGTCTAATCTTACACTTAGAAGGATACGCAAACATGGCAGTCAGCCAGCCTCTCCTCTTTTTTTTTCGACAACAAATATTATGATTTACGTGTGCATCAGTACTTAGAACTAGAAATATGACACTCTACCGTTATCGAAATTGTAAATTGCTGCGTGATCATGCTATAATAACCGACGATCTTTGGGTTCGAAATGGACAAATTATAGATCCGGAAAAGATTTTCTTCGACGAACGACGCCAAGCCGACATTGAATACGATTGTCAAGGTGTTTTGATCGCTCCGGGTTACATCGATTTACAAATTAACGGTGCGTTTGGTCATGATTTTTCATCGGCCGATGAAGCCAGTGAAGAAATGCTTCAAGAAGTGGCGCGAAAATTGACATCTCACGGTGTAACTGCATTCGCGCCGACTGTTGTTAGTTCAAATGCTGACACATATAAATCTGTCCTGCCGAAATACAAACGACAAGCTGGTTCAGCTGAAACCGGTGCTACAATTCTCGGCATACACATCGAAGGTCCGTTTATTAACGAAAATAAACGTGGTGCTCATCGAACGGATTTGCTTCGACAAAATCCTCAAACTATCGATGATCTACTCGAATGCTACGGTTCATTTGACAATGTTTGCATTATAACAGTCGCACCTGAAATTGCGAATATGATCGAAAAAATCATTCCCGAGTTAGTCAAGAAATATCAACTCGTTGTTTCGATCGGTCATTCAGCCGCAACACTCGATCACGGCGAACGTGCAATCTGTTCCGGTGCTCGATTCATCACTCATTTGTTCAATGCAATGCTCCCGTTTCATCATCGAGATCCGGGCCTTGTCGGTCTGCTCACAAGTCATTGTATTCCAAGTACGACCGAGATCTACTACGGTCTCATTGTTGATAACATTCATACGCATGCAGCGGCCGTTCGTCTTGCTCATCGAGTTCATCCGCAAGGCCTGGTTCTTGTCACCGATGCTGTGCCGCCTTTGGGCCTGCCCGATGGCATGTATCACATGGGTGAAAATAAGATTCTCGTGAAAAATAAACGAGCAACAAACGCCGGAACGGAAACTCTCTGTGGAAGTATTGCGTCACTTGCTGAATGTGTGCAAAACATGCGACAAGCTTTGTTAGACGGCGAGAAAGGACAAGAAAATAGCAAGAATTTTATTGTGGAATCTATTGAAGCAGCAACTCTTCATCCGGCTTTAGGTAGACTTGAGAGAGAGAAAAAAAACGTAAATGTTTATACTTTTGTCGAATAATTTTCTAGTTCTTCGAATTGAAAAACAAAAGGGTACATTAGCTTTCGGTGCTGACGCAGATTTTATTTTTCTTGACAAGCAATTAAACGTTCTTTCGACATTCATAGCTGGTGAACAGGCATGGAAAATCGACGATAAATGGTCAATAGATAAACTATGTCAGAAATCATAGTCCAATACAATACAATTTAATACAATAGTTTTTTTTCTTGGTGCTCTCTTCATATGACTCACTATTCTCCTAATGAATTAGTTCGATAGATACGCCATCTCTCTTTTCTCGTCTCTGATTGAACGAAATGAATAAACCAACATTTTTCTTTCGTTTCCTCTTTATGAGAATGACTAATCGTATGGAAATGGTGTTGTCCATCCGAAGAAGTGTCCATTTTCGATTTTTGCTCAAATTTTACTTTCGAATTGATTATTTTTTAGATAACAACCAATGCCTACGGGTCCGAAAGTTTATCTGACACGTCGAGAGACGTTTTCTGCATCACATCGTCTACATTCCAAAAGTTTAACCGACGAACAAAATCTCGACATATTCAGTAAATGTAATAATCCGAATGGTCACGGACATAACTATATTCTTGAAGTGACAATCACTGGTTCGATTAATCCTCAAACAGGCATGCTGATGAATATCACTGATCTGAAAAACATCATTCAAAACCATGTTCTTGATCTTGTCGATCATAAACATCTCGATCTTGATGTTGAATATTTCCGTGAGACGAACGTTGTCAGTACGACTGAAAATCTCTGTGTATTTATCTGGAATCAACTTGTCATGAATCTTGATAAGAATGTGCATTTATACGAAATTAAACTATATGAAACAGAAAAAAATATTGTTGTCTATCGTGGTGAATAAAATCTATGTTTTAGATGTCACATTTTGTACTCCTACGTAGTATTCCATTGCGAATACTACGGTCGAATGCGAGAATTCTCTCGGCATCACCGTTGAGAGATTATCGACATCTTCATACAAGTTCAATTCTGTGTATGTTTAGTTTTTATTTTGAGATTTTAATCGTTCTGTTTTTATTGTAGTTGATTCGGTGAATGTTTCGACCCCATCCTTTCCTGAATCGGTCAAAGATGGAACCATTCGTTTTCTTAAGAAGCCTGGCGATCAAGTATCTGCCGATGAAACGATCGCAGAAATCGAAACTGACAAAACCAATCTTAGTGTTAATTCACCTCAATCAGGTGTCATCGAAGCTTTATTAGTATCCGATGGCGATAATGTCACATCCGGTGCTGTCATAGCTAAAGTCGATACGAATGCTGCCGGTGCTGTTAAACCAACATCGGCAACAAAAGTGCAAAAACAACCCGAAAGCTCAAGTTCAAGTGGCCCGGCTCCGAGCCAAACACCAGCGGTACCTTCGACACCGAAAGGTCCGCAACGTGAAACGCCCGTATCTCAAATTTCTATTACTCCTGCGAAGCCACCGGCTGCAGCACCAACACAGGGACCGAGTGCGTCCGGTGTCGATCCGAACAAAATCGCTGGTACACGTTCGGAAACGCGCGTGAAAATGTCGCGAATGCGTTTGAAAATCGCAGAACGACTTAAAGACTCACAAAATACTTGTGCTATGCTAACAACTTTCAATGAAATTGATATGAGGTAATTAAATCGATGATTTGTTTACATGATTGAATGAATTTTTGTTTTTTTAGTAATCTAATCGAATTTCGAAAGAAATACGGTGATCAATTTCAGAAACGACACAATATGAAATTAGGTTTTATGTCTGCTTTTGTCAAAGCAGCTGCTTGTGCACTTGTCGAAAGTCCGATTGTGAATGCAGGTAGATATAGAAATATGGCGATATTTTTGTTTTTGTAAGAATTTCGGTTTTCTTTTAGTTATCGATGGAAATGAAATTGTCTATCGAGATTATGTGGATATTAGTGTTGCTGTTGCAGCACCAAAAGTACGACAAAACTCGACAAAGACGTGTTTTTTATTCTTTGTTACGTAGGGTTTAGTCGTGCCAGTTCTTCGAAATGTTGAACGTATGAATTTCGCTGATATCGAACGAACAATCGGCGATTTCGGTGAAAAAGCAAAGAAAGGTTCACTTGCTATCGAAGATATGGACGGTGGCACGTTTACTATTAGCAATGGAGGAGTATTCGGTTCACTATTTGGCACACCGATTATCAATCCACCTCAATCAGCCATACTCGGCATGCACGGTACATTCGATCGACCGGTTGCTGTCAATGGCAAAGTAAATTTCCTTTTTCGACTTGGAAAATATGATTTATATATGTTTTCCTTTTCAGATTGAAATACGTCCGATGATGTACGTTGCACTTACCTATGATCATCGTATATTGGACGGTCGTGATGCTGTTCTATTCCTCCGAAAGATCAAACAATATGTCGAGGATTCACGTTCGATATTCCTCGAATTATAGACAAACACAATTCTTTTATATAACAGATTTAGATACACTATTCCCATCCGTTTTCAATGAATATCATATTAAACACACATATACACATCTTTTTTTTGTCCTTTAGTCCGAATATAAATACATAACTCGATCTTGACAGAAGAAACTAAATAAACAGCAACAACAACACTGTAGCAAAGGATTTTTCTTTGTAGATTTAATTGGCCTGAGAATGGCCAAAAAAAACTACGATCTTCTGTTTAAATTATTATTAATCGGCGATAGTGGTGTTGGAAAAGTAAAAAACAGCATTTCAATTATTTTCTCATTCAAAAGACGTGTTTTTGTCATCTAGACTTGTGTTCTATTTCGATTTTCTGATGATTCATTTAATGCGTCATTTATTTCGACAATTGGAATTGATTTTAAAATCAAAACTATCGAACTCGATGGAAGAAAAATAAAACTACAAATCTGGTAAATGATTTCGAAATAAATCTTCAAAAATTCTATGGCCTATATTTCCATTTCAGGGACACGGCAGGTCAAGAACGTTTTCATACAATTACAAGTATGTCAACGATCATATTTTTTTTTTGAATTTAGTATTTGTCTTTTTTAGCATCTTATTATCGAGGTGCAACTGGCATTATGCTTGTCTATGATGTCACTCAAGCACGTTCATTTGAAAATATTAATAAATGGCTACGTAATATCGACGATCATGCATCGGACGATGTGGTTAAAATGTTAATTGGTAATAAATGTGACATGGATGATAAACGTTGTATAACACGAGCACGTGGCGAAGCACTAGCGCGTGAACATGGCATACCATTTCTTGAAACATCAGCCAAAAATAATATTAATATTGAAAAAGCATTTTTCGAAATGACAAGACTTATTTTAAAGAAAACACCGGATAAAACCGATGAGAAAACATCGGGCGTTAATCCTGGTCTCACTCAAGGCAATAAACAATCAAATTGTATGAATTGCATGTAAATGAAATTTATCAGTCAATATTTGTATTCTTGTCGTCATAAATGTTTCTCTATTTCCTTCTTTCTGTTGTTGATTATTATCATCTCGATTGCATGTGTAATTTTCTCTCTCTCTCTCTCAATCTCTTTTTTTTTCTATAAATATGTTAATATATGAATTAAAAAATGCTGCACTGCCAATGAAACTTAAATGAAGTGCATAAGATAGAAAACATTAACAAATAATCGAATAAATAAATGGACTTGCTTTTGATTTTTATTGAAAAGAAGAAAAAAAAGCTATCACAAATGATGCATCTGTGGAATAGAATAATCAGACAAGAGTTTTTTTGGATATTCTTTGACTGTAATATACGAATGAGAATGCGATTCGTTATTGGTTGAATGCATATTTTGAAATGATGTTTGAACACTTGCGTCCGAATGATTTCGAAGTTGATGACATTTTGAACAGAGATAAAATGCCGATGGAGATTCGTAATCTACGATGGGTAGAGATTGAATGACAGGCGGTATGATCGAAGGTGGCGGAAGAAAGACAGGTGGAAATGTTGGAATGACAACTGATTCGAGTTTATCTTGATTATTATCAGACGATTTCGAGATGAATTCATTTGGATATTGCTGTAGAAGGCCAACAGCTAATTGACAATCGTTTTTATATCGTTGATTTTCCGTTTCGAGTTTGTCAACTAGCTGTTTTAAATGTAGATTTTCTTGTTTGATTTCAAGAAATTGATCTTCGAATTGTTTCTTTTCACTGGCATACGATTCAACTAATGCAAGTATTCGTTCTTCGAGTAAACAATTTTGATTTTGTAATTGAATATGAACATTCAACAATCTTTGATAACGTTCTCGATTTAAATCTAATTCACGTGTTAAACAACTGATCTGTTCCGTTTCATTTCGATTCATCCTTAGTAGTTTATCTCGTAGGTAGAAATAAACAAACGCAAATATATCCAAGGTTTTCTTCTCATAACCATGATGCAAAATCAGAACAATAGATGTCACCTATGACTGTGTCTTATTTTTTACTTCATTGAATTTGTAAGTGAATGAATGTCAAGAGAGAGAAAAAAACAACATCGACAAGATTTTTATTTTTTTTTCTCGATCGATTGAAGTTTTACCCTCGAAATGTACTGGAGAAATGCTATATTTGCATGATATGATGAAAAAGAAAGTAGATTCTTTCGTTTTTTTCTTCTCGTACTTTCTTTTTCGTTCTTTCGAGGGAGAGAGAGAGAATCGTGCGTATATAAACGCATCAACCGAACCCCTCTTTTCACTATTCGACTTTTAGGTTAGAAACACGAAAAAGATGCCTCAATATTTATCTGCCGATCGTGAAAAAGAACTTGTGGAGACTGCCGCTCTTCTCATGGCCAAAGGCAAAGGTCTTCTCGCTGCCGATGAATCGACTGCATCGATTGGCAAACGTCTTCAATCGATAAATTTAGAAAATAACGAAGAAAATCGTCGTCTCTATCGACAAATGTTATTCACCGGTTCGAAAGATTTGGCCAATTCAGTTTCCGGTGTCATTCTCTTTCATGAAACATTCTATCAAGATGATGATAATGGCAAACCATTTCGAGAGATTTTGAAAGAAAAAGGCATCATTCCCGGCATTAAAGTCGACAAAGGTCTCGTTCCATTAGCTGGCACTGACGGAGAAAATACGACACAAGGTTTAGATGGTCTCGGAGAACGTTGCGCGCAATATTATAAAGATGGTGCACGTTTTGCCAAATGGCGTAAGTGCACGAAAAAAGAGATTCTTGACGAAAAAAAGAATCGATTTTTTTAATAGGTTGTGCAATTAAAATTGGCGATAATTTACCATCGGAATTAGGCATTCGAGAAACAGCCAATGTCTTGGCACGTTATGCCTCGATTTGTCAACAAGTAGGTCAACAAGAAAAAAAAACAAAATAAAATCGAATGTTTTTTTTTTCTATTAGAATGGTCTTGTGCCAATTGTCGAACCTGAAGTAAGTAGATCAAAAATACAATTATTCTTTCAATTTTAAAATAACAATCAAATTTTAGATTTTGCCCGAAGGTGATCATACCCTCGAAACTTGTCAACGAGTAACAGAAAAAGTCTTGGCGACAACTTACAAGGCTCTCAGCGAACATCATATTTTTCTCGAGGGAACATTACTCAAACCAAACATGGTCACATCAGGTTTCGAATGTAAACAAAAAGCATCAGCCGAAGAAATCGCTCGAGCAACCGTTACAGCTCTACAACGAACAGTTCCAGTGGCTGTGCCCGGCATTTGCTTTCTCTCAGGTGGTCAATCCGAAGAAGAAGCTTCGATTAATTTAAATGCTATCAATCGATACCCAGGCAAGAAACCATGGGCTTTAACATTCAGTTATGGTCGAGCATTACAAGCCAGTGTTTTGAAAAGTTGGGCAGGCAAAGCTGAAAATGTTACTGCTGCTCAAGAACAACTTCTCAAACGAGCTAGTGCCAATGGTGCTGCTGCCAAAGGGGAATATCAAGGTGGTGTTAATAGTGCTGCTGCTGGTCAATCATTGTTCGAAGCTAATCGAAATTATTAAAAAAAAAAGAAAGAAAACTTTTTTTTTCTTATATAAGCTTTAGTTAGTTGTTTTGTCAAATAAAAAAACAAAGAACATAATTTATTTAATATTCACATGATTTGAACATTATCACCTATCTTGAGGATGTTGATGATGTATTATTCTTCTCAAGTCATTTTTCTAATGCTGTTTGCTCATATCGATGTCCCTAAATTGAAACGCGTCTAGATCGACTAGTAGAACTGGATTTTGCAGCTGATCTTGATCTTGAGTTATAAGACATTCTGCGAAAGAGGGCACTAATCATCTGATAAAGAATACAAGATACAAAGGAAATGAATAGTGAGTTCAATTTTGTATGAACATCAATGCACATTCGATTCGATGTTGCCAAGTTTGAAACCAACAGTTCTTCTTTCATTACCAAATGAATTATTTCTCAATTATATATTTCTCTCGATTCAAATCAATGTCGATCGTCTATTTTCTTATACATTTCCGATACTCAATCATCTCGATCTTCGATTGACAACAACTCCAGAAAATCTTTCTCAAATGTTCGTATTTACTCAACTCAAAGTACTTACAATCACATTGATTTCGGACAAACTCGAAATCGAAAGCATGGAACAATTGACTTCTTACGGTCAATTGATATCTGACTCGTTTATCGCTCGATTTCGGTCATATTCGTTTCGCTATTCTTCTCATGCCATTCGTACCTGCTCTCGAATATTTTGAAGTTCGTCTCCATGCACTTTCCGGAAAATGTTCATCTGTTAAACCGGAACTCATCAAAGAATGAGAATGGCCGACTAAAGTTCGATCATTACGTTTCACTGCTTATGATCAATTATTGGACACATTGAGTTTCTGCGGTTTTGTCAAGCGTTTTTCTCAGTCACTCAAATATCTATCGTTTTATATTAGTGCACCACAGCGTTTTCTCATGTCTGGTAGTGGTTCACTCGAACGATATTTATTAAAAGATTTATTACATTTACAAAAAATTGATTTTTGTGTCAACAGTGGAGTAATCGATGGAGGTTTCGATCGGCGACATTTATTTGATCGTTGGACAAGACGAGAAGTCATATCGATATATCATTCAGCTCGGTTTCTTACACGATTTACAATACCATTCATTTATGATCGATTGGAATATGTTTCAAATGATTTTCTTGATTATCATTGCAATTTTCGTCAATCGAATATAAATATTTCTTTTCCAACCGTTGTCTCCGTAACTTTCTCTCCCCGATCAATACTAAAGCTTGCTCTATTCAAGTTTTTACAAGAAACATGTCCCAATCTACATCATATTCGTTTTAGAATATTCTGCAGATTGGATGATGATCTTATTCAAAAGACGGATTTAACATTATCAACAGTTATGAAACTTTCCCTCAACGATCTTAAATATTCAATCGAGTACTCAACTTTATATGCTCTTCTCTTTCTAGCACCTAATCTCGAACATTTGATTATTCGACGACGTCATATGACTATTGTTGAAACAAATAACGATCATGCTCATGACATTCGCAGACCCTTCTCTGAAAGAAATCTAGTTTACTGAGCATTCAAAACACTTTCATCTTCACTGCTAGAAAAAGAAAATATTGCTAACGATCAATAAATGAACTCATGTATTCATTATATTTTTCTACTTCTCGTTTTTACTACAAAATAAACATGAAAGAAGATATTCAAAAAGAATCTACTTTTGAATACATGAATTAAAATATATGAAAAGATAGAATATTTTCGGAAACGTGACATTTTCAATATCGTTCCCGTAGGATTCTAATTCTGATTGCTCAAAAAATGATTAATGATTTCGAAGATCTACTTTTCTCTCATAGCGCATTATCTAAATTAAGAACAGACATGTGATTTATATCCAATAACACATTTTCCTAATTAATCGTCAATAAAGATTTTATCTTGTTATTACAGGAAGAGAACGATAATATTTCGCATAATAATAAAATTTGACCTGATCGACATAAAACTCTTATATTGAACGCAGATATTCCATGGATAAAAAATGTACATGTATAATATATCCATCGTAAATTATGTTATAAATGATAATTGAATAACGAGAGATAGACGAAATCGTTGAAGGTGAAAGACTCTCGAAGAACCAGCTGTATTTTCCCGAAATATCAAAAAGGCAGTATCCATAATTTTATGATAGGAACGGTAGGAATTTAGCTGTCAAGCTAACAACTTTACATACAAACCTTTAGGTTCTACTTTACTATTCACTTTTCTTAAAGCTTTCACATACTAATAGTCATTTTCACGGCTATCGAATTCTTTGTTTGAAAGTCTGATATAAAGATCTCATTTTGCTTTATCATTGGCACATCGCAATCATTCAAATATGTATAGAAAATTTCTGTCTTTAAAATTTAGGCCTCTGAATATTAATGTATCAGCTGCAGGCTCAAGAGATCAGTCGTGAAGCTAATATGACATGTTTAAACGAAGATTTTCTGAAATACGAACAGAAAGAAAGTGTAAAAGTATAATGGTAGAAAATTTGGACCCCCTTCTCACAGACGTCACTCACATAAAAGATATAGGTAATATCAGAAACAGAACTGCTATTACAGGCGTTACTGGCATTCCAGAATTACCAACATTACAGACATAATTTGATAACTAATGTATCTATTTCAGTGATCTAAACCTATTTTATAACTTAATTTTCATTTACAGTCAACATTCGATTAACATACTAACAAAATAAATTAGTTCTACACATCAATTCGAAACTCCGTCTTAATTAGTATTTTCTAAACTTTCCAATCAGTTCCTGTTCACACTTTTAATCCTGAAGCGATTGCGCTGACCAGCTGTTTAAACTTGAACGCGAAATACGAGTGTGACTTCAAAAACCTCGGAATAATAACAATAATAGTGGTATTAAAAGTATTCATTTTCTTTATCGATTTTTCGATATATTCTCATGACTGTTTCGTGCTCAAACACTGAAATCTCAATATTTTCTCAGTTTAAGAACTTTTTATGCGGTCATCATACATTTTCTCAAATTCGAATCTAATAAGTCGGATAACAAATCGAAACCTTAAATAATGCATCATGTGCAAACATTTTCATATCCCACTTCCTACACACTAGATATCATCCATCTACGATACGTTCGCTATCTCTAAAGTACAATTTCAATTAAATTTCACAGGAATACACTTTTCTTCAAAACTCAATGAATAAAATAAATAGACAAAATGACAACTACAAGCCGTTTTCTTTTCATGTAATCAAAGTGAATGTAACTGTCAAAAAGTCTCAAATTAATCAAGCAATCTATACCCAAAATATTAATATTGTCATTTATTACGATGAAATGCAACAAACGCACACAGGAGCATAATTATGAATATCCCTCAACTTCCACCTATTCGTAATCAATCTTAAACCAAAAAATTGAAATCTACACTTGAATCACCACAACACTGTGAGATGGCTGTTTGTCTTCTTCAGGCGCTCGAAATATTGTGCACCTTGAGCTCCGATTTGATTCGCGTAAAGGTGGAGTGTAATGAGTGTCTGTATGAAAGAGACAGGAATAAGATGATGGTAAAAACAGGAAGGAATGATGATCTCACTGTATTGTGTCGCAATACTTCACCCAAATATTGTGCACCTTGATCTCCGATTTTATTGTACGACAGGTCGAGTGTAGTGAGTGTCTGTGTGAAAGAGACAGGAATGAGATGATGATAAGAACATGAAGGAGTGATGATCTCACTGTATTGTGTCGTAATGCTTCACCCAAGTATTGTGCACCTTGATCTCCGATTTGATTGTCGTAAAGGTGAAGTGTAGTGAGTGTCTGTATGAAAGAGACAGGAATGATATGATGGTAAAAAGATGAAGGAGTGATGATCTCACTGTATTGTGTCGCAATGCTTCACCCAAGTATTGTGCACCTTGAGCTCTGATTCGATTGTCGTGAAGGTTGAATGTAATGAGTGTCTGTGTGAAAGAGACAGGAATGAGATGATGGTAAAAACATGAACGAGTGATGATCTCACTGTATTATGTCGCAATGCTTCACCCAAATATTGTGCACCTTGATCTCCGATTTCATTCGCCGCTAGGTTGAATGTAATGAGTGTCTGTATGAAAGAGACAGGAATAAGATGATGGTAAAAACAGGAAGGAATGATGATCTCACTGTATTGTGTCGCAATGCTTCACCCAAATATTGTGCACCTTGAGCTCCGATTTGATTCGCGTAAAGGTGGAGTGTAATGAGTGTCTGTATGAAAGAGACAGGAATAAGATGATGGTAAAAACATGAAGGAGTGATGATCTCGCTGTATTATGTCGCAATGCTTCACCCAAATATTGTGCACCTCGATCTCCAATTTGATTGTAGCGCAGGTCGAGTGTAGTGAGTGTCTGTGTGAAAGAGACAGGAATGAGATGATGGTAAAAACATGAACGAGTGATGATCTCACTGTATTGTGTCGCAATGCTTCACCCAAATATTGTGCACCTTGATCTCCGATTTGATTCTTCCACAGGTCGAGTGTAGTGAGTGTCTGTATGAAAGAGACAGGAGTGAGATGATGGTAAAAACATGAACGAGTGATGATCTCACTGTATTGTGTCGCAATGCTTCACCCAAATATTGTGCACCTTGATCTCCGATTTCATTCGCCGCTAGGTTGAATGTAATGAGTGTCTGTATGAAAGAGACAGGAATAAGATGATGGTAAAAACAGGAAGGAATGATGATCTCACTGTATTATGTCGCAATGCTTCACCCAAATATTGTGCACCTTGATCTCCGATTTTATTGTACGACAGGTCGAGTGTAGTGAGTGTCTGTGTGAAAGAGACAGGAATGAGCGAATGACGAAGAAGATGATGAAATGTCGCCTACTCGGAGAAAGGATGGGTCTCTGCGTATACATCTGTGTTATTAGTTCGGCAAGAAAATAACGCTTCTGATTTGACTGGTAGATGTAGTGAGTGAATGTGCAAGCTGTATGGAGCAGAGTCTGTGGTAAGTATAGATGTGCATGATGAGTCCCGAGTAGAGAGTGTGTCTCAGAAGATGTATCTTTTTTTGAGAACTATGAGGCAATTGCTGATGTCAGATGAATGGATTTTGATTGTTGAGTTATAGGATTGTTACTCAAACGTTGAGCTGTATTGTATATTTAATTGCTCAAGATCGATGCATCATCCTAATGCTCGAATGGCTTAGATAGAATGATTATTTGATGTCTAGTGCATTGTTCAGTCTGGATACTAATGTGCTTCGAGATATTTTTTGCACGAAATAACCGATTGGGTCGTTTATTTGAGAGAAACAGATGTATCATCACAAATATAACATCAATTGTTTACTTTTGATGTCAATTGAGATGATTTGTTTTTCCAGTCGGTTTCTTTACGTATATGTTAGTTGCACTTATAGTAAATATTTAGCATATCATGAAACGTTTGGAAAAGGGAAGAAAAATAATTTAGACTGAAAAGACGTGGTCACATTCAAGAGCTTTTGTTTATCAGGAGGGGAAAGTAAGATGTTTAGTGTGGAAAGAAAATAGTATTGGATTTATTTCTTTTGGTTTTCAAAATAATTGACAATGGCAGTCGGTTTGTGAAGCTTTATACTTCGAAAAGTTCAATCATTATTTTGAAGTTACGATGACTGATCATCTGCTTTGAAATCATATACATCGTGTAAACTGTTAGTTATTGTTTTATGACGCTAGTATTGTGTTACTTTACTTTGTTAGAGAAACTAAGAAGAAGTAATGATTTACCTGGTATCGTTGGGAAGAATAAATAATTCGGTTGAGACGTTGGCACACATTAATAAAGGATAGATATAAACTTTCGTCATTTAAATGATCCAATATTCGGTAGACCATTTCGATGGGTAAGTTTGGAAGTGTGAGAGACATTTTCATTGAATATTAATAATCAGATGCTTATAATAAATGAAAATACTCTGAGAATGTGTATGAAATGTAAAAGTTTTCTTTTTTTTGCCAATAAATATGAAATTTACTCATATACGAAGCTCTTCGTTGTTGCAATTACAATAGATAGTGCTTGACGAATGATGAAATAGTAGGAAGATAAACAAAGCCAATATCGGTTATGTAGTAAAGATGGCGGTAAGTATCTTGAGGGTGTTGAGACAAGCTTCCATGACCGGTTTCGACTTCTGCTACTGGACTTGCGAGTTTACATCATTGAAGGCTGTTGGATGCAGATGATTGGATCTGGTATGTTTTGACTATATTTTTATCTGAAATATAGAATAATTGTTGGTTTTGTTTTTGTTTGGACAAACAGTAGGAGGATCTCATATTCGTATGCAATTTGTAGGTGTTTCCAGTTATAGTTCGTTTATGTTGGGTTTCTTGTATTTTTTCTACAAGATAATAAAATTGACTTAATCAAAACTGGATGATAGATACATACAGGTGTCTTGCGGTAGTGATTCGTTAATAAGTATTTCTTAGGCCGTTTATTGATAAATTCACGTGTGTTTACGCGATGGTGTCGATTTCCAACTATGAATTTGATATCGTTGCATATATGTTCGATGAATGTTTGATCATACATATGATACATGTCTCGTTTGAAGGATGAAAAACGTTTTTTATGTGTATAATAAATAATGAGCTTATTTGATGTAGTACCTTTGTCTGTTGGTTTCGATGTAGTTGAATGATTTTGTTTTTCTTATAGTTCGATACGTGTTGAATCCTTTCCTTTATTTACGTGTATTCTAGTTTCTATGGGATTCGCTTTTTCTGATGTTAATCTTGCGGTAATTTTTTGACGTAATAGTTGATATTGTTTTTGATGATTTAGAAATGGTACAAATGACCATTGAGAAATATATGTTTGTAAAAATTTTTGAAATTGCTTTTCAGTAAATATTGGGGGATAACTAGAATGTGATCGTATATTGAAATAATGAATTTACATACAGTAAAACCTCCCTTAGTGAACACCTTCGCTTTGAACACTTATCTCGGTCCCCCCGACTGTTTTTTGCTGTAAATGCACCTCTATAAAGTGAACACCTCCCAACTCTGAACAATGAACGCTTTTTTCGGTCCCAACTAGATAAAAACCTCTTTATAGTGAACAAAAACTAGATAACATTCAGACGTGAAGATAGACAAAAACGAAAAAAGAGGCGGAAAAAGCGCGAAAAAGAGATGACAAAAGTAATGGATGATTCTATTAA
>Ga0209935_1000956_pt1 | contig 54398 bp, 47 predicted proteins | sample ThiBio_1000_plan_2_FD_183958 | JGI IMG/M metagenome (GOLD analysis project Ga0209935, IMG submission 183958) | Wastewater bioreactor microbial communities from Cape Town, South Africa - Thiocy_cont_1000_plan (SPAdes) | ecosystem: Engineered > Bioreactor > Thiocyanate-remediating >... | reverse complement strand
CCAGGGTGCGGATCGGGCCAAGACCGTACAAGTCCATGTAATTGCCGGTGGGCTGATAGCCACCATCCGATGCTGTATCGCTGCCACGCACAGGGGCAAACACCGGAAGCTTCGCCAACCCAGCCGGTATGCTTTGGGCGCTCATGCTCCACAACTGATCTGCGGAAATGGAATTAACCGGCACAGGCGTATCCATTGCCGCACTCTGAATGCGCGACCCGGTGACCACGACCGTCTCAGTCACTTTTGAGGAAATTGCACCCTGATCGAGATTTAATAGATGATCTGGCTGCGCAGGCATCGCAGGCGTTCGCCTGCGAAGAACAATGGTCGCACCATCGTTGCTGGCCACTTCAAGTTCTGTGCCACGAATGAGAGTTCTAAGCGCATCTTGGATCGAGATATAACCCGACACCGCAGGGGTCCGTACATCGCGCAATTCGTTGGCCGGGGCAACGATCTGCACATGGACCTGGCGCGCGAACTCGGGAATGGATTTGAAAGCTTCTTCGGCAGGTATGTCGACATAGCGCACTTGTGCGATGGCGCTGGCGGGGCCTGCCAAAACGGCCACGATAACGCCAAACCCCGTCCATGCAGCGAATTTTAACGCCACACCTGCTCCCTGACCCGTCTTCCGATTCGTTTTTCTCAATCCCTGAGGGATTGCGTTATAGGAAGCGTCTAATTTGCCGACAGCCCGAATTACCGGGATAAGCGGATCTGTCCTTCGCCGATGGTCGCGCGGGCATTCAGGCTGACAGCAATGGTCTTAGCAAAACCGATCGGATCGTTAGCCCTAAACAGACCCACGATTTCCTCATCCGCCAGAGCATGATCGGTGACGACAATCTTGATGTCGCTATAGCGTGAGAATTCGGCGGCGGCTTGGGCCAAGGTTTGGCCTTCGAAGGCAATACGACCATCCTGCCATGCCAATTCCCGCTTCAGCTCACTAGGAGCAATCGGAACGGCTGCAATAGGCCCACGATCGACTGGCGTCGTCGCCCGGGTATTTGCATGGACCAGGACAGGCGTACCAGCATCGCCAAGGTGGGACACTTCAACGGTACCCTGTCTCACCAAGACCTGCACAGGCAGCGTACGCAGCCTCTGCACTGTGAAGCTGGTACCAACGACCTTTACACGGGTTTCGCCTACCGCCACGACAAAGGGATGTGAAGGATCCTTGGCAACATCGAACGTGACCTCCCCGCGGATCATTCGGATAGCGCGCTCCTGATCCGAAAAATTGATCGCGATCTGCGATTCAGTATTGAGCGTTATTACGCTCCCGTCCTTTAGCGCGACAACTTTGCTATCGCCAATACCCGTCCGATAAGTGTTGGAATGCAGCTTTTCCCATCCGACGACTGAGCCAACCAAGGTCGTTGCGGCAATTGCGCCGCCCGCGCGCAGAATCATACGACGTGAAGGCACAGCCGTTTCTGGCTTTGCGGCAACGTCTCCGGGGTCCGTATCGCAATCATCCGGTGGTGCCTTCTCAGGTACATCCTCACCTGCGGGCTCGCTTTCCGAAAGATCCTGCGCCGCCTCCCCAGCCGTCGACCCAGGCACAAACCCGGGCCCCAGCGCCTTGGCCTTCCATGTAAAGGAATTGAAGGCGCGCATGCGCGCCAGCGCGCCCGGATGGCGCTCGTCCTGCGCCAGCCAAGCATCCAGTCGGACCCCTTCCTCTTTCGAGGAAAGGCCTTCATCGAGACGCACAGCCCAAGCTGCCGCCTCGACGTTTATTTCACGAGCGGTTTTTCGCGCCATTCAGGGGCTCAACCCTATTCACACTTGACCGTGGCTTAGACGGACGGGGAGTACCCCTACCCCCAATCAAAAAATCCTCCGACAACAAAAAAAGTGCGCGTGTCATATGTCGCTCGACGGTTCCTTCGGTAATGCCGAGCTGGCCCGAAATATCCTTTTGCGACAACCCTTTAATACGGCGTAAGGTGAATACCTCTCGCACCCGAGGCGGTAGACTGTCGATTGCCTCCGCCAGCCTGCTTAGTTCTTCCCGACCGATTACATGCGCCTCGGGCGAGGGCTCGTCAGACACCAGCCCCACCTGATCGATATCCGCCACGGACGCAATGGAAATCACCTTTTTGCGCCGCATATGATCGATCACGACAGATCCGGCAATTTGAAACGCATAATTCTTGGGATTGCGGATATGACCCACATTCTCTGCGGCAGCTAGGCGCGTGTAAGTTTCCTGAACAATATCATCTACTTCCAGGTCATCGAGGCGCCGGCACCCGAGCCAAGACCGCAATGCCGGCTCGTGAGGCAGGATATTCCGTTCCAACCACACAGCCCTTTCGTCAGAGACGACTGACATAGGCAGTACCCCCAACCAGTCATCAAACAAAAAAGATGGATAGACAATTCGGACAGCCGCATGGCGGACCGACCGAAGTGCAACATTACATCTTTAAGTCGAATGCTGGCCCTAAGACAGTTTCCCCAATGCCTGTTTTGCAGTTTCCAACGAAGCTAGAATTGAAAGAAATTGCTGTCAACAATCGCGCCGGACACTTTCGACAGCTGATCAGGCTGGGCTCGAGAGGTGGTGCCCCGCTGCAGGTCGAAGGCGAATGGGTCACACAGTCGACAGCGCTAATCCTAGCGTCTACCCTGCGCGCCCCTCGTGTCTTGTGACCTTGCCCCCGAAAGTGCCCTCGATTTTGAGGTAGAGTCCGTTCCTTGAAGGAGACGGACGATGAAGCGCAGCCGGTACAGCGAAGAACAGATCATCGGGATATTGAAGCAGCACCAGGCGGGGCTTGGGGCGAAGGAGCTGTGCCGCAAGCACGGCATCAGCGACGCCACCTTTTATAAGTGGCGCTCGAAATACGGTGGCATGGATGTCTCCGACACGCGCAAGCTGAAGGCGCTGGAGGAGGAGATGCGCGATGCGTAATCATCCCTGACAGTCGTCAGCGCACGATCCAGCCTATTGTCAAGCTTGCGGAGCCATCGCCGAGCGCAATATCCTTGGCGGCTTGCACCATCAATCTTGTCGGATATAGGTTTCGCAAGGGACAAGAGGCTCAGCGGGGTGGCTGTAATGTCGAAAATGATTTTTGCCGCTTTTGCCCTGGTGCTGGCCACGACGCCGGCGATTGCAAATGAACCGGACGGCCTCGTCCTGCCGCCTGGCTTTCATGCCAGCGTCGTCGCGGAGGGGATCGGCCACGCCCGGCATCTCGCGATCCGCAGCAATGGGGACATCTATGTCTCCACGCGACATGGCCGGAACGAGGCCTCGGTCGGCATCATCGCGATCCATCCCGGGTGGAGTGGGCACAGGTGAGGGAAGGGTGCATGCGCCATTCGCACGAACAGCGTCTGTGGCGCTGTTCCTCATCGGATCTCGACATTCTCTCCCGAAGCCGGCGGCGCCCGATCCCGTGCAGCATATGGACAACCGCGATCTGGAAGGATTGGCAGAGATGGGTCACGGCTTGCCACTCCACGACGGGCGTCACCATTCTTTTGAATTGAGGTCCTTCAGCATGGCGTTGTCGAGCATCGCGTCCGCCAACAGCTTCATCAGCCTGGCGTTCTCGTCGGTCAGAAGCTTCAGCCCGCGGGCCTCGGACACGTCCAGGCTCCCATACTTGCCCTTCCACTTGAAAAAACTAGGTGTTTAATCCCGGCATTTGGTGGATTGGATCGAGTCTGAATCGTTTCGGCTCTTTTGTCCAGATTTTGCAGATATACTCGTGGGGCGTGAGGCCCGTCAGGGTTTTGAGGCGCCTGCCGCAATTTGTAGGCGTTGATGAAGTCGGTGAGATGCGCCTGGAGCTGACGATGGCTGTCGTAGTGATAGCGTTTGACGGCGCCCTCTTTGATCGTCCGGTTCATGCGTTCGACCTGGCCGTTGGTCCAGGGATGGTTGATCTTGGTCAGCCGGTGATCGATGCCGTTCTCGCGACAACGCATGTCGAACATATGGGTCATGTACTTGGCGATCGGCCGTTGGCGTAACGGGGTGGGAAAGTGAACTGGATGCCGTTGTCGATGAGCGCGGTGTGGATTTTGTAAGGAACGGCCTTGATAAGGGCGATGAGGAAGGCGGACGCGGAAGTTCGACCGGTTTTCTTCACGAGCTGCACGAAAGCGAACTTGCTGGTCCTGTCAATCGCAACGTACAGATACAGCTTGCCTTCAGCGGTGCGCACCTCGGCGATATCGATGTGGAAGTAGCCAACCGGGTAGGGCTTGAACTTCTTCTTGCTCAGCTTGTCGCCGGCGACTTCGGGTAGCCTGGAGATGCCGTGGCGCTGCAGGCAGCGATGAAACGACGAACGCATCAGGTGCGGAATGGTCGCTTGAAGCGCATAGAGGCAGTCGTCCAGTGGCAACAGCATGTGTCGGCGGAAAGCCACGATGCTGGCCTCGTCCTCTATCGACAGCACCGTGGACTTCGGTTCTCTCGGTCCCGTCGGCACATCGGCCACGAAGGCGCGCTTCTTCCACTTGGCGACGGTCTTCTGATTGATCCCGTAGCGTCGGGAATGAGATCTCAGACTCTCTTGACTAGTTTGAATTGCTCGACGGACCGCTTCTGTCGCCGCGGCGCTGCCGTGAAGAACTTGGCCCGTAGTGCCTCCTTCCATGCCCCGGAAAAGATTGCGCCATCAAAGCCCGGGACTAAACACCTAGGCGCGATCATCAGGAGGCGCCTCCCGTACTCGCAAGATAGGCAATTCGGGGCAGCATTCTGCGCGAGGTGATCGACCATGAGGTGATCCACCCATCTGTAGCTGGATTGGCTTACGCCAGCGTATCAAGCCGGACGACCAAGCGGCGAATTTCCAGATGACAGACGAAGCGCTTTAGGAGACCATCACTTTAGTGGCTGCGCCCCCAGCCAATTCACCACCCGAGCTTTCCGATTGCTCTCCGCGGGATTGGCAAAATCCCAGAATATTCCGAAAATTCTCGCTGCGGTATCCCGAGTTGTGCCGCTACCATATTTCGATGGTATCGGTTGTGAGGCGGCCCTTTTATCGCGGGTTGTCGTCTTCACTGGGTCTTGGGCAGGGCGAAGACATAGACGGCGTGACCCACCAGTGGTCGGTTGCGCTCGAAGGCGAACATGCTGCTGGGCCTGACCTGCGGGCTGCCGCCATTATAGCCGGTTGGAACAGCGACGAACTGCTCGCCGTCGACCATGAAGGTGGTTGGGAACCCCTGGGCCGTCGTGCCCAGCCGGGTCTTCCACAGGGTCTTGCCGGTCTTGACGTCGAAGGCCCGGAAGATGCGGTCCCAGTCACCGACAAAACCCACGCCGCCCGCCGTGGTCATCGCACTGGTAAGGAAGGGCGCGCGCTGCTGCACAGTCCAGACCGGCTTGAGGTCCTTCGCCCGATAGGCGCTCAACCGCCCCATGTTGCCGTCCGACCCGGGCGCTTCGAAATTGCCGGGCATGTCGCCCTGCGAGGTCACGCAGATCTGCATCAAGGGAAGGATCAGAAGATCGTCTTCGGGAACATAGCTCGAGGCCGGCCAGTTATGGCCGCCCGACGGAGCCGGGCATGAGGGGCGCGAGCCGCCCGGCTCCGGCTTCAGGATATCGGCGCGATAGGTGCCGCGGCCGGTCTTGCGATCGATGTGCGTAAAGACGTTCTGGAACACGGTGGGGACATAGTCGATGAACTTGCCGGTGACGCGGTCAAGCTTCCACAGGATGCCCTTCTTGCCGGCGGTCAGAAGAAGCTTCTGCGAGCCATCGTCCACCAGAACCTTTTCATAGACCTCGTCCAGGTCCAGGCCTTCGTCCGGCGCGGACTGATTGTACCATTTGAGCTTGCCGGTATCGACGTCCAGCGCAATGGTGGCGTTGCTGAACAGCTTGTCGCCGATGCCGTTCTTGCCGGCCTTGGCCTGGCCAGTGCCGAAATAGATTAGCCGCAGCTTGGGATCATAGGTGCCCGCGATCCACGCGTCGGCGCCTGAGCGCTCGCCATTGGTCATGTTACCCCATGTGTTTCCTCCGGGCTCGCCCGTATAGGCGACGGTGTTGAATTTCCAGATCTGGTGGCCGTCCTTGACGTCATAAGCGGCGATGAAGCAGCGGTCCTCCAGCGAAGGCTCGTCGCAGACGCCCAGCCCGACGATGAGCTTGCCGTCGGCGATCATCACGCCGCCGATCTTGTCGCGGCCATAGTTGGAAATCTTGAACTTCCAGTTGACCTTGCCGGTGCGCGCGTCGAGCGCGTACATGGTGGCGTCGCTCGCGGGATAGAAAAGCTGGTTGCCGTAAAGGGCCATGGCGCGCGCGGTGGCGTTGACCTGATTTTCCAGCCTGGGGCCCAGGCGGTTTTCCCAGATCAGATCGCCGGTCGCGGCGTTAAGCGCCTGTACCGTGTTGTTGACGACGGTTGAGACGAACATCACCCCGTCATGCACCAGGGGCGTGATCTGCTGGCGTTCGCCATCCTCCAGCGACCAGACCCAGCGCAGCTGCAGATTGTGCACATTCTGGGGCGTGATCTGCTTGAGCGGCGAATGGCTCCAGCCGGCATAGTTCTGGTAATGCATCAGCCAGTCGCTGGCCGGCGGGTTCAGCAACATACCCTCGGTGACAGGCGTGTATTTTGCCACCGTTCCCGGAAAGGTGATGCCGGTGGCGGCGGCCATGCTGCTGAGGCTGACATAGCCCGCATAGGGATCTCTACGATTGCCATGCGTTGCGATGAGGCTGGCGATCGTCACGTCTGTCGTGGGTGTGAGGGCGGTGGCACTGGCCGTGGCGCCATTGCTCTTCAGGATATAGGCAACCACTGCGGTGGTCTCGGCCTCGCTCAAGCTGCCGGGATTGTTGAACGGCATGGTGGTCTTGATGCGGGTATAAAGCGCGGCCGTACTGCGCGAATTCCAGGCCTGGGTGAAAGCCGGGCCCACCAGCCGGATGGTCTCGCCGCCGGCATCATGGCAGACGGCGCAACGGTTGACATATATCGGCTGCCCGGCCTGGGCCTGGGCCTCCGTGAAGGGGCCGGCGCCGGTTTGGGCAATGGCGTGCGAGGCCCAGATGGCGGCAGCCGCCGCTGCCCCAAGCGTGGCAACCGCGCCGAACGCGCGCATGGTGTTTTTGATCATGTCCGCTCCGCGCTCAGCTATTGTTCTTTTTTGCCGGGCCATCGCCCTGGTCGAGAAGGTTCGGGATATACCAGGATCCCATCTGCGGCACGCCTTCCGGCACCGTCACATGCGCCGGCTGAAACCAGCCCCACAGATTGCCCTTGGGCGCGCTCTGGCTGTCGAGCATGATGTACAGCTTTCCCACCTTTAACCCTGCGACCTGCGCCGGCGTGAGAGTGAAGGTGCCGGAGATTTCGCCGCTTTTTGCCTGGGGTACCTTGAGGTCACCGATGGCGGGCCCAGTCCCCCCCATCACATTGCCCATATGCAGGCGTGCCGCGGTGGCCGGCGAAGAAAGGCCGGCGAACTTGCCCTGGATCGTGAATGTGGTTCTGTCCAGCGTGGCCAGCACCGTGCCGCGGCCCTGCACATTGGCGCCCTGGCGTCCGTTTTTCGGCGTCGGCCCGATATCGGTCTGGTAGTTGTCGGCGGCAAAGGCCGGAGCCGTCGCAAAAATGATCGCCGCGGCAAGCGGGCCCAGTCTCGAAATCACGATGCCATTTCCTCCAACGCTTTGCCTTGAAAGGTATTTTGTTATCCCGGTTAGCCGCCAAGCAAGAAACGCCCTCTGACCGCGCCATTTTCTTAGCCGTCCGCCCGGCCTTCCAAACCGACGCCATTCCCATGAAAGCCACGCCCAATGTATCAACCGAGGCGGCCGCCCCCAAGACAAATATCCGCGGTGTCAAGCCCGGTCTGGTCGACGGGCCTCCCAAGGCAGGTCGCATTGGGGCTTAACGTTCTGCGTCTCCGTCCCAGGCCGACCAAACCAGCGCCGGGGCCTGGCGGTGAAGGCGTTCGCAAAAGATTTGAAAAATCCGCGCTCGCTCTACGTCCTGCCTGACGGCGACGTCCTGGTGGCAGAGACCGATGGTCCCAAGGGACCCATCAACCGGCCCAAGGAATTCGTGATGGCCCGGATCGAAAAGCAGGCTCATTCCAGCGCCAAAGCCGGCAATCGCATCCCGTTGCTGCGCGATACCAATGGCGATGGAGTGCCGACCAGAAGAGCGCCTTCATAGACCACCTGCACTCACCTTTCGGCATGGTGCTGGTCGGCAATGACCTTTATATCGCCGACACCGATGCCATACGGCACTTTCCCTATCAGACCGGACAGACCCGCATCACCGTGCCTGATGTCGTGCTCACGCCCTTGCCGGGCGGCCCCATCGACCATCACTGGACCAGAAGCCTGACCGCCAGCCCCGGCGGCAGCAAGCTCTATGCGTGTTCGGGGCAAAATCCGATCTATCCCGCCGGTAACCTGGGATCCACGTGCCAGGAACGCCGGGCTGCCGGATTTGCCAAAGGACCGGCAACCCTGGCCGCGCCCACTGCCTGGCCCAGAATGTCGCCCTGAATGTGGTTGACGGTGCCCGCCTTTGGCAGCGGCTTGCTGCTCGAGATCGTCAGCTGCAGTGTGTCGGGATCGAAATCGATCTGCGCGTCCACGAGGACCGAGTGCTTGTCCCAGCCATGCGCATCGCGCCACGTTGCCAGATCGACATATCTAATATGCTGCCAGGCGTTGGCGTCATAAGCCGGTGTCTGGGCGCCTTCAAAGAAGCCCTGAAAATCCTTTGGCATGTCGACGTAAACGTTTCCGTCGGCCCTGTTATCCGGGTTCAGGAAGACGATGGCGGACTTGCCGCATTTGGCGAAGATGTTATTCGCGACAGTGTTTCCCGATGCCGTGCCGCTGTTGGCGCGATCGGGGCGGACGATGGCGAAGATGCCGGAATTGTCGCAGCGGCCGATCAGATTCTGGGCGATGACAAGGTTGTCCGTGGCGTTGTCGAAGATGCCCGAACCTGCGCACCCCCGCTGTCCGGGCGTGCCCGGCTCGGCATTGCGAACATCCCAAACAATGTTGTTGTCGATCTGGTTCTGGGCGCGGTTCATCTCCATGTGGATGGCGGCGCCCACGGTCAGGACATCGGCGAATATATTGCTGGTGATCCGGCAGTTGGTGTTATCCACGTCCCACCAGACAGCGTTGGCATGACGGATGTGCCGTATCACGTTGCGCCGGAACAGCATGTTCTTCGCCCGGTGGAACTTGGCGCCGGCGGCTTCCCAGCCGCGTTCGGCGTCTGCCCAGCCGCACCATTCGATCAGATTGTCTTCTACCAGCGTATCGCTGGTTCCCATGCCGCCGATCCCCTCAATGCCGCAATACCGGATGGTGTTGCGGCGAACGACTTGCGAGTCTCCGGCATGCTGCGCGCCTGCACTGTCGCCGTCGAAGCCGATGTCAAGGCCCACGCCATTGGCCCATTCAATGGTGTTGTCTTCGACAATCCAATGATCGCCGCCGGCGAGCGAGATCATGCCATATTGCGGAAACGGATAGGCATTCCCGGCATGCTGGAAGATAATGCCCTTCAACCGGATGAAGCTGATGCCGGCTTGCGCGGGGATGAAGGCGTGCTGGCGGGTGGTGACCTCGATCAGATGATCGACGGGTGTACCAGAGGCCAGGCGGATGTGGATCGCGGTTCCGGAGGGATCAACCCAGAACCGCGCGTCGGGCGCACCGCCGATCTCCTGCATGATCGGCCCGCCGCGCCGCCGCGGGGGCATGCCGGCCTGCGGCGCGGGCGGTGCGCTAAAATCGGAAACCGGCGGCAGCTTCGACATTGCCAACTCACGAAGCTGTTCCATCGGCTCGAGCGGCTTGCCATCGACAAAGACCAATCCTCGCCGGCGCAGAAACGGTCCCATGTCGACCGTTTTGGGATCGAGCCATTCCCACTGGCCCATGATGCTGGGCAGCGCAAATGGGTTGTAGGCGTCGGGAAACATCGCGTTCGCCAGTTCATGGCGCCATGCGGTGACCCCGGTTCCGGGTGCCGCGCGGAAATTTTCCGAAACGGTCTCCTGCTGCCAGCCGTCCTTCAGCACTTCGGAGCCTTTTATGTAGACCTTTGCCCCGGGGGCCGCTTCATAACTGATCATCCTGGTCGGCCCCGTGCCACCACGCGCCGGACGGACGCATTCGCGATAGGTGCCGGATGCGATGACAACGCGCTCGCCGGGCTGCAGGACCTGTGCGGCCTTGTTGATGGTGCGAAAAGGACGTGCCTTGTCGCCGGGACCATTGTCATCGGCCGCGGGGGAGCCATTGTCCACGTAATAGGTCTTCGAGAACGTCAGCGGTTGTTCCCACCGGGGAAATTCGGTGCCGTCGGGCAGGCGGGAGGTGACAGAGGCAGCCTTGCCATTGGGCTCTGCTGCCGCGGCCCGCCCCCAGACAAATCCATTCAGGCCCGCGCCCGCTCCAACCACCGCCGCGCTTTCCATGAAGCGCCGCCGATCGATCGGCTGGTGGTCAACTCCGTTCCTGGAAGAATGCGGAGGCGCAGCAACTTGCTCTTGCTCTGATTTCACGACCTGTCTCCCGATAAAACTGGCGCAGTTGCCGCCGCACCCGCCTGCGCCCGCGCGTCCGCGGAACTGTTGTGGCAAAGAATACGAATGCGATTACCGCCTCACGTCACCGCCCAGTAGATTACATAGCGTTCCTGACTCTGATAGAAAGGTTTGAGCAACACGTCATCGCCGATCCCCACGGTGCGCCACATCAGCCCGCCTTCGGATTTCAGCCAGTGCTGCGGGGCGCGGCCATCCAGCTTCAGGACCGGCACCACGATCGGCGCTTCCGACACGTGCGGGCCATGGGGTTTTTCTGCCGGCCGCGGCACGGTCCCCATCGGGAACTGGCCCGCCAGCACCAATGGCCCATAGAGCACCGCCAGTCGCGAGGGATCATCGGCGAAGCTTTCGCTGCGCAGCGTCATCGGCATCCGCAACTCGATCCTGTCACCTGCTTTCCAGACGCGATCGATGCGCAAATAGCTGCCCGGTGTGGGCGCCGCGTCCAGCATGGCGTCATTGACCAGCACACGCGCATCCAGCGTCGTCCATGAAGGGATTCGCAGATTGATCGCCATGGCGCGGGCCGGGGCACTTTGGACCGATATCTGCGTGCGCGCATCTTCCGGGAAGCGCGTCGTCTGGACGAGACGCAAGCCGTGCGACGACCAGTCCAGGCTGGAAGGAATGAACAGGTTCACCCAGAGATCGCGGCCATCATGAAAATAGATCGTGTCGTTCAGCTTATTGTATTCCTCCGCAGCGGTCCCGTTGCAGCACCAGAAAGTATCCGTTTCCCCACCATGGACCCGCCAGGCACCAGGCGTCAGTGACACGAAATACTGGTTCATCCCGTCGGCCCGGATGGTGCCCAGCCGATGGTTGAACAGACTGCGTTCGTAATAATCGATGTAGCGGACGTCCGGATCCCAGCCGAACAGATGCCGGGTCAGCTTCATCATATTGTAGGAACAGCAGCATTCCTGATGACTTTCGCCCGCACCATACTCGTCGGACAGGCGCGAGGGATTGGACAGCCAGTGTTCCCGATTTGAAGCGCCACCGGTGGCATAGCTGCGATTTTCCCTCACGGTGTGCCAGAAGAAACGGGCAACATCGTGAAACCTGTGGTCGCCGGATATCTCATAGCGCCGCGCCGCACCGATCACCTGCGGCACATGGGTGTTCATATGCAAACCCGCGAGCTGATCGCTGGCCGAAGCCAGCGGATTGAAGACCGTTTTCTTGGTAAAACGGTCGCCCACCCTTGCCCAACGGTCATCGCCCGTCAGTGCGGCAAGGTTGTATAGAACTTCCTGCATGCCCCCGAACTCAACATTCAAGATGCGCTGCATATGGTCTTCGTCCCACCGCGCGGTCCAGTTGTCGACCCACGCGCACATCGCCGTCAGCACTTCCAGCGCCTGGGCGTTGTGCGCCAGCGTGTGCATGTCGTAAAGGCCCGCCAGCAACTTGTGCATGGTGTAGAAAGGCGCCCAGACATAGGTGTCACCCTTCTGCAGCCGGTCGTAAAATTCGGTTGGATAGGCCGACAGGTAGCCGTCCTGGTTTAGCTTTGCCTGACACGCGGCCAACTCCGCCACCAGAAGATCGCCGCGGCGCTTCAGCTCGATGTCGTCCGCGCTGGCGTAACCCAGAGCGCAGGCCGACAGGTAGTGCCCCATGAAGTGGCCGCGCAATTCGCCTGCCGGGGCCTCCCAGCCGCCCAGGGGTTCAGCCTCCGACGGGATGCCGGCATTGATGCGGAACGTGTGCAGCAAACGATCCGGGTCCAGGCGCTTGAGATAGCCGCAATTGGCGATATGAGCGTCACGGAAGGGACCATCGCCAAGACGAACGGATTCCAGCGCAAAAGGCTGCAGCCGTGGCGGCACGGGATTGCGCTTGAAGACCATTGGCCGGGCAAACGGGGGGCCGGCCAGCCGAGCAACAGCCTGGCGCACACTTTCCATGCCGGCTGTGGGCGGCGCGGCCTGAGAGGGGCCGGCGTCACCCTGCGCAAGTGCCGGTTCCGTCAACGCCAGCAAAGGTGACCCGGCAGCGGCAGCCGCGAATTCCCGCCGACTCAGACCATCGCGGATCGCCATGGCACCCCCTCCGTCTTGGCACTGACTTTTTAGCCAAGTCTATCCTTTGTCACTGGTGAGGCAAGTGAGCATGGTCCGCCATCAACCGGATCGAACATGACTTGCGGTTAATACGGGCGCGCCCGGGGCGGCAACTCCTGATGTGCAGGCGCGTTGCACAAGGGACATGCGCCGGTTGATTTGCCTTTTCCTGGCCGCGGGATTGCTTGCCCTGACTTGCGCGTTTTCGGACGCGGCATCTTCAAGGCAGGCGGCAAATGTGGAACGAGGCCGCTATCTGGCGGTGCTGGGCGACTGCGCCGGTTGCCACACGCGCGCGCATGGCGCGCCTTTCGCCGGCGGCCTGCCTTTTCACGCGCAGTTCGGTACCGTCTATTCCACCAACATCACGCCGGATGTGAAGACCGGCATCGGCGGCTGGACGCAAGGCCAGTTCTATCGCGCGCTGCACGACGGCATTGCTGCCGACGGCAGCCACCTCTATCCGGCGTTTCCCTATGCATATTTCCGCCGTCTGACCCGTCAGGACACGGCCGACCTTTACGCCTATCTGCGCACCCTCAAGCCGGTGCACCAGCCGCCCACGTCCAACAGGCTGACCTTTCCCTTCAACATCCGTGCTCTGATGACGTTCTGGAACTGGCTTTATCTGCCGCATGATGCGCCAAAGCCGGAAATGATGAAGTCGGCGGCATGGCGCCGCGGCGAATATCTGGTCAATGGCCTGGGACACTGCGGCGCCTGTCACACGCCCAAGAACATTTTATTCGGTGACGTCACGGGCAAGGAACTGACGGGCGCTGTGGTGGATCACTGGTTTTCCGCCAATCTGACCGGAAGTCGTGCCGAGGGGCTCGGCAATTGGAATGAGGCCGACCTGGTCATCTATCTGCAGACCGGGCGCAACCGCTATGCCACCGCCGCCGGCTCAATGCAGGAAAAGGTCACGTCTTCCACCAGTCATATGCGCCAGGAAGACAGGACGGCGATCGCCACCTATCTGAAAAGCCTTGCGCCTCACAGACTGAACACCCGTGTTGCACCGGATGCCACGCGCATGGCGGCGGGCCAGGCGGTTTTCATTCAGCACTGCGTGGTCTGTCATCAGCCGCCGCAGCGAATCGCGGGTCCCAGCATACCCCTGCCGGATTATCCGCGCCTGGGCGGCGACACGCTGGTGGCCGGGCGAGATCCTACCACCGTGCTGCGCATCATTCTTCAGGGCGCGCAGTCTCCTCTTACGCCCAATGCGCCCATTGCCTACTCCATGCCCAGCTTCGCCACCCTGTCGGACCAGCAAGTCGCAGACGTCGCCACCTACATCCGCGCACGCTGGGGCAATGGGGCGTCATCCATCGGCCGCAGCGCCGTGCACAAGCTCCGCGCCGCCCTGAAGGGCGAAGCCAGGAACAACTGACCTAATTGCTTACGACATAGCCAGGGGTCGGCCCTTCTTCGACGCCGGGCGGCAGTGGCGCATCGGGTCGCTGGCCGTCCGTGCCGTTCTTTTCTCCGTTTGGCGGCATCGGCTCGGTGAACGCCCAAGGCGTGGGCGTCTTGATCTGGCCCGCGGGCACCTGTTCGACCGTGTCGGGCGCCGGCGTGGTGGTGCCAAAGGTGGCCGGCGGCTTGTGACTGATGCTCTGCACATAGGCCACCAGTTCCCAGATGGTGCGGTCGGGCAGCATGGCGCCAAAGGCCGGCATGCCTGCGCCGCGTCCCTGGGCGATGTCCAGATAGATGTTGCCCGCCGATTTGCGATAGACCCACTTGCTGTCAGACAGGGCCGGCCCCATGCCGCCGCCGCCATTGGCCATGTGGCAGCCCGAACAGTTGAAATTGTCGAAGTCCTGCATGCCGCGCACAATGGCGTCCGGATCACCTGCCAGCGGGTTTTTCATGTTGATGTGAAGGCCGGTGGGATTGCCGCCGGGATAGATGCCGGTCACCGGCACGCGCAGCAGTTCAGCCGCCGGCACCAGGCCGTTATAGCCGGGTGCCTGGCTGGGCTGCTTCCAGCTTCCCGGCTGCACCACCCCGGCCAGGCCCACGGCAATGACGACGACGATGACGGCGACGATGGCGCCGATGATCAGGGTGAACCGGGTCATGGCGCGCCTCCCGTCTCCGCGACATCAGCCGGCAGGGCAAAGACCATCAGCGTGCTGCCGCCGCTGGTCACGCCGGGCAGGTCATTGACCGCGCCGGTATAGCCCAGGGCGCCGTTGCGCACGCGCGGATCGATGGCGGCATTGGCGAGTGCGCCGGCCCAGCCGCCCACACCGGACAGCATGGCGATGTACTGGCGCCCGTCGGTGCCCTGATAGGTGATGGGCTGGCCGATAAACCCCGACGGCGCGCGGAAGCGATAAAGCAACTTGCCGTCGCGTGCATCCACCACCTTGAACCAGCGATCCATGGTGCCATAGACGGCGATGTTGCCTGCCGTGGCCAGCGCGCCGGTCCAGACGGGGAATTTCTCATGAATGGCCCAGACCTTCTTGCGGCCGGTCAGGTCCCAGGCCGCAAACTCGCCGCGATAGCCGCCGGGGCCGGCATACATGTTGACCGTGGCGCCAACGTAAGGAGTGCCCGGAATGAAAGCCGCCTGGCTGGTCTTGTAGTCCATGCACAGATGCTGATGCGGAATGTAGAGCAGCCGTGTCTTGGGCGAATATGCCGTTGGCTGCCAGTCCTTGGCGCCGGGCGAGGCGGGACAGATACCGCGTATGTTCTTGCCCAAAAGGGGCGTCAGCGCCTTGTTGTAGTTGGGCCGGCCCTTTTTGATGTCATAGGACAGGATTGAAGTCTGGGTATCGTACTTGTCGGCGCTGTAGATTTGGCCGGTTTCGCGGTCAATCACGAACATGAAGCCGTCGCGGCCCGGATGCACCAGCACCGGGCGCACCTTGCCGTTGATCGGCAGGTCCAGCAGCAGGTTCTCGTTGATCTCGTCATAGTCGTACATGTCGTGGGGATTGATCTGGTCGGCCCAGATTGCGTCACCCGTGTCGGCATCGCGCGCGAAGATGGTGGCGGTCCATTTGTTGTCGCCCTCGCGCTGGTTGGAGTTCCAGGGCCCTGGATTGCCGGTGCCATAGAAGATCATGTTGGTCTTGGGATCGTAGCTGATCCAGCCCCATACCGGGCCGCCGCCCGACTGCCACCGGCCGTTGGGCCAGGTGGTCATGCCAAGGTCCTTGCCTTTGGCGTCGGGATAGAGGGGATGAAAGCGCGGGCCGATCTTGACGTCCTTGTCGCTGCCCACGCTGTAGGCGCGCCAGACGATCTTGCCGGTGTCCTCGCTCAGGGCGGTCACCCAGCCATGGATGCCCATCTCGCCGCCGGAATTGCCGACAAAGATTTTCCCGTCAGCCGCCAGCGGCGCCATGGTCAGGGTCTGGCCCTTGGTGATCTCGCCCAGCTTTGTGGCCCACACTTCCTTGCCGGTTTTGGCGTCGACGGCGACGGTATGGTTGTCCAGCGTGTTGTAGAAGACCTTGCCATCGTCATAGGCCGCGCCGCGATTGACCACGTCGCAGCATGCCACCCCCTGCGAGGCGGGATCGACATGGGGGCTGTATTTCCATTTCATCGCTCCGGTGGTGGCGTCCAGCGCGAACAATTCGTTGGGATAGGCGCCCACCACATACATGGTGTCGCCGACCACCAGGGGCGCGGCTTCTTGGCCGTGGGCCGATCCGACCGAAAAGGTCCAGGCGACCTGCAGCTTGCCGGCGTTGGCAGTGTTGATCTGGTCCAGGCTGGAATAGCGGGTCTGCGCGTAATTCTTGGCGGCCTGCACCCATTGGCGATCGTCCTGCTGCAGGCTCGCATTGTCCTTCATGTTGTCCTGCGCCAACGCGGGAACGCAGGCCAGAAGGAAAAAGCCGAAGAGCAATTTTTTCATGATGTCACCATGGGGCCGCGCGCCGGCCCCATCCAGCGCGCGAACAGGAAGGTTGCAATGGAAAAGAAGACCAGGTTGGCAGGCACCCACATTAGAAGTCCGGCGAGCTGCTGGTCCGCCAGGGGTGTCATATGGAAGGCGGAAGCGTTCTCGCCGGGCATGGTGCAGATGGGCGTAGGCGCAAAGACCATGACCACGCCGGGCAGGTCGGTCAGGACCGCAGCGGTCATCACAAGAAGCGCGCGGCCGCCATCGTTCAGCGCCGAGCGCCCCAGCACTCCGCTCCAGAAGCAGAGCGCGGCAAACAGGATGCTGGCCAGTTCCAGCGCGGCAGTGAGGGGATCGAGCGCTGCCCAGCGGAACGCCAAGGGCCAGTGCCAGAACAGGAACAGCCCGACGAACAGCGCCCAGCCGGCCAGTGGTGGCACAGCCAGTTCCAACCCGCCCGCGACCAGCAATGGCGCGGCAACGGCGATCAGCAGCAGGTGCTGGACCATGTGGGCGGCGAACAGTTCTTGGGCGATATCGGCCAGGGGCGGCAGGAAGCTGGCCAGCGCCGCGGCAAATCCCATGCCCAGCACGGCCAGTCGCCGGCTCGACGGAGTCGTCAGAATGCGCATGACGGCACCACAAGCGAGGCGATGGTGTTGAACAGGATGGCCAGGAAGAACCAGGCCGATGACAGCATTCCCCACATGGCCAGGAAGCGGCTGCGGCCCTCGCCGGTGTGCAGGGTGTGGCTTTCACCGCCGGCCTGGCGCACCTGCCGCCAGGCGTTCCACGATACAAGTGCGCCCGCAGCGCACGCGGCCAGCGCCACCAGGTCGAAAACCAGCAGGGCGGTGAACAGCGCGCCGGTCTTGGTGAACACGACGGGTTGGTCGCCCGGATAGCAGGCATGGGCAGTGACCCCGAAGCCAAGCATCAGCTGGCCCATCCAGAAAATCGGCGCGGCGGTGCAGCCGAACAGCAATGACAGGAAGGAGATGGTGCGTGTCTCGGGCGCGGCGCCGACGGGGTCGATGGCGTTGCTCATGACGAAAGCCCCAGGTGCGGCGTCAGATAGAAAGTGAAGAACACCAGCAGCCACACGACATCGACGAAATGCCAGTAGAGCGCGCCGATATGGATGGGGGCGAAGCGGCGGGAATTGAAGTAACCCAGCGCGGACCACCAGGTCAGCGCCAGCAGCATCAGGACGCCCACGACGACATGGGCCATGTGAAAGCCGGTAACGACGAAATAGAGCGAGGAATAAGGCGTGGAGGAGAGTGGAAAAGGCTTGTCCGCCCATTCGAAGCCCTGCACCACCAGGAAGATCAGTCCCAGCAGCGCGCCGATGCCCAGTCCCAGTACCAGCCGGCCGCGGCTGCCCCGCTCGATTCCCAACTGGGCCCAGGCTACCGCCACCGAGGACAGGATCAGGATGATGGTGTTGGGAAGCGCCAGTGTCAGCGATGGCGGACCGCCCTCGGGAAAACTGCCGGGCAGATGCGGCTGCGCCGCCAGGTAATAATAGGAAAACAGCAGATAGGCGAAGAGCGCCGCTTCGGTAAAGACGGTGAAGATCATCGCCCACCAGCCGCTGGCACGGGTGTCCATTGCGCCCACGGGCAGCGCGGTTGTGGTTTCCTCAGTCATCGGCGGTCTCCCGAGCAGGCTCGGCGGTCTCTCCCAGCCGCGCCTGCGGCCACAACCAGGCGAGAATGGAAGCGGTGGTGCAGGCCCCACCCACCACCACGACCCACCAGTTCACCAGCGCCAGGCCCACAGCGATGACGGTCATGGACAATGCCAGATACATCGGCACCAGCGTGTCGCCCGGCATCTTCAGGATCACGTTGGGCATCGCGTCTACGGGCGTCGTGCCCAGCGCCTCCCGGCCATGGGCAAGAGCCATGCCGGCATGGATCCGGCTTTGCTCGGCGCCCTGTCCGCTGTCCAGCCGGTCCTCCCACAGGGGGTGGCGCGTGGCCACCTTGGGAATGACGGCGAAATTGTAGGGCGGCGGCGGCGAGGTCGTGGCCCATTCCAGTGTCGGCGCATCCCACGGATTATCCCCCGCGGTCACACCGTGTTTGAGGCTTCTGATCGCGTTCCAGAAAAACAGCAGCACGCCGGCGGCAAAAAGGAAGCTGCCCAGGGTGGTGACCAGGTTCAGCCAGTCCCAGCCCATGCCCTCGCCATAGGTGTAGACACGCCTTGGCATGCCCAGGAGGCCGGAAATGTGCATCGGAAAGAAACCCAGATTGAAGCCGATGAACATCGTCCAGAAATTCCACCGGCCCAGGCGCTCATCCATCATCCGGCCGGTGAATTTGGGGAACCAGAAATAAATCGCGCCCACCACCGGAAAGACATTGATGCCAATCAGCACATAATGCAGGTGGGCGACCACGAAATAGGTGTCGGTGAGCTGCCAGTCCACCGGCACCGACCCGGTCATGAAGCCGGAAACCCCGCCGATGGTGAACAGAACGATGAAAGAGGCAAAGAACAGGAACGGCGTGGTGAAGACCGGCCTTCCCGTCCAGATCGTGGCCAGCCAGGCGAATACGCCTACCGCACTGGGTACCGCGATGATGATGGAGGCAGCGCTGAAGAATCCCAGCGACACGCCGGGAAGGCCGGTGGCGAACATGTGGTGTACCCACACGCCGAAGCCCAGCACCATGGTGGCGATGGTCGCCAGCGCTACGGCGGTATAGCCCACCAGCGGGCGGCGGCAGAACACGGGCAGCCCGTCCGACACCATGCCCATCGCCGGCAGCACGATGGCATAGACCCAGGGATGGCCGAACATCCAGAACAGATGCTGCCACAACAGCGCCGATCCGCCCGCACCGACGTCGAAGAAATGTGTGCCCACGTTGCGGTCCATCCAGAGCAGAAGGAAGGCCAACGATACGGCGGGAATGGCGAAGATGTTGGCGGCACTGGCGGTCAGCGTGCCCCAGATCAGGATCGGCACGCGGTTGATCGACATGCCGGGACAACGCAGGCGCAGGAAGGTCACGATGAAGTTGATCGAGCCCACAGTGGTGGAGATCCCCAGCAGGATCATCCCCAGCCCGTACATGTCGATGTTTGGGCCATTGTTGTAGGCGCGCGCCGCCAGCGGCACATAGTTGAACCAGCCTACATTGGGGCCGAAGCCAATGGCAAAGCTGGCGTAAAGGAAGATGCCGGCGAAAAGATAGATCCAGTAGGACACCGCATTCAGCCGCGGCAGCGCCATGTCGCGCGCGCCCAGCAGCAGCGGCCACAGATAGTTGCTGAACCCCGACAAGATCGGCCCGGCATACAGGAAGATCATGGTCATGCCATGCATGGTGAACATCTGGTCGTACTGCTCGGGCGTCAGCAGGTGCATCTCGGACCAGGCAAGCTGCACGCGGAAGACCAGGGCTTCAATGCCGCCCGCCACCAGGAACGCGAAAGCGGTGACGATGTAACGAATGCCGATTTTCTTGTGATCGACGGTGGCGAGCCAGCCATAGAAGCCGGGCGCGGTTTCCCAGATGCGTTCGAGCTTCTCGGCATGCGACGGCGTTCCAGGCCCAACATGCGGCGCGCGCTCGTAATCGGCAGTGGTCATCAGGCCGGCCCCATCATGTCAAGGATCTCAGATAGGCTTCGACGTCCTTCAACGCCTGGGGAGACAGCTCCGGCGTCGGCATGAGGGCGCCGGGCTTGTAGCGTTGCGGGTCGGAAATCCAGTGCCGGAGCGTCCGCGGATCGTTGGGCAGCATTCCCGATGCGATGGTTCCCCTGCTCATCAAATGGGACAGGTCCGGCCCAAGCGCGCCGGCGGCTTCGGTTCCTCGCACGGCATGGCAGCCGCCGCAGCGCATCTGGAAATCGCCCTGACCGGCCAGCGCCGCGCCGCTTGGCTGGGCGGGACTGGCCAACTGGTGAGCCCACCATTTCTGGAAGTCCGCCGGGGTCTGGGCGACCAGCACAATGCCCATCCGCGCATGTTCGAGGCCGCAATATTCGGTGCACTGGCCGCGATACACGCCGGGCTTGTCGGCTTCGATCCAGGTCTCGTTGGTCTGGCCGGGAATGGCATCCATCTTCCCGGCAAGTTGCGGCACCCAGAAGCTGTGTATGACGTCGCCGCTATCCAGCTTCAGCCGCACCGGCTGGCCGACGGGAATGTGGATTTCATTGGCGGTTGTGAACTGGCGCGCGGGATCCGCGCCCAGATAGCGCACCTCCCACCACCATTGATGCCCGGTGATCTCAATGGTGGCCACGGGCCGCTGGGGCGGCGCCACGATGCCGGCCAGGACTTTCACGGTCCAGGCCACGCTGAACAGCAGCACCAGAGCCGAGACGCTCACGCCGATCCACAGCCAGTTTAGGCCGCCGCCGTGCGGCAGAAGTGCGGTCCTTTCGCCTTTCACCCAGGCCTGCCCCGGCCGGTGCCAGATTGCCCCGATCAGCAGTGCACTGATCAAAACAACAACAGCCATGGAAATGAGTAAAAGGCCCCAAGTCAGCCAGACGACGGGACCGGCTTTGTCCCCTGCGCCGCTCAGATATTGTAACGGGGCGCCATTCGCGACGGCGGGAACTAACGCTGCACACCCGACGGTAGCTATGAACGTGCGCACCATCCCGTCCCACGTTCCCCTGTTTCCCTTCCGCCAACGCAGCACCCCGCGGTTTGATCCGTGCAAATAAGATGAGCCAGGGGCGCACGTAAGACATGAGCAGGCGCTTCCCGAGGCCAGCCGACCGTCATCAGATGATGGGGCTCAAAAATCTCTGAACATTCAGATCGTTCCGAAGATGACGGCCAACCGCCAAAGTCGGAACAAATATCATGGCGCAACGTTGCCCTCCTGGTATGGAGGAAAAGCAATGAATGGGATCATCTATCTTGTGGGATTGGTCGTCGTCGTAGTGGCCGTCCTCTCCTTCTTCGGCTTCCATTAGTGGGTTTGCGCCGCGCAGCCGCGATGGATCCCTCCGGCTAGGCTGGTCGCTCGCGCCAGCGGCATGGACCAGCAAAACTTCCCGCAAACATTTCGCCAGCTCGAGGTATCTTCGCTCGCGGACTGCTGAGTTTGGTGGATGCCAAGCGGCACCATTCGGGCAGCGGAAGCCATTGTTTTCCCTAGAGGCCGAATGGTCGTCGGCATGGATTTTCCCAAACCAACCATAAGCCCGATTTCTCCCCTCATGATTTCAGGCGCTGGCGCCTGGAACTGGCAGCTGGGCGTTGAAGCGACGCCATGATGGACACCAGTCTCACAGGATATAAGATTGCCTATCCCGGCCGGCACCAAACCGGTTGCCTTGCGTTAGCGAACGCGGGCCTATGGAACCCACACCATGTCAAACATCCCCCTCCGGACCAGTTCTGCCTCTCATTCTCGCGGCGGCGTTTTGCGCCACGGTTGGCACTGGAACCGCACGCTCAGCCCTCGCCATACAATCGAAAATTTGTTTGCGCTGGCCGATGTGCACTTCGATGGGGCTCGGGAAAGGGACATCCAGGTACACAATGAACGACTATTCCGCCGCATCCTCACCGACGGTTCGCTGGGCTTCGGCGAGGCCTATATGGATGGCGACTGGGACTGTGCCTCCCTCGACCAGCTCTTTGACCGGGTGATTTCCGCCAGGCTGAGCGACCGGTTAGGGATGACCCTCCCTCTGGCCATGCTCATGCTGGCAACGCGCATCTCCAATCGTCAATCAGTTGCGCGAGCCTGGAAGGTCGCGGAGGTTCACTATGATCTGCCCACCGACATCCATGAAGTGACCTATGACAAGCGCCTGACAGGCAGCTGCGCCTATTGGAAAGACGCGGACACGCTCGACCAGGCCCAGGAAAACAAGCTCGACCTGATCTGCCGCAAGATAGGTCTGAAAGCCGGCCACGACGTGTTCGACATCGGCTGTGGTTGGGGCTCGTTCCTCGGCTTTGCAGCAGAAAAATACGGCGCGCGCTGCACGGGTGTAACAGTCTCAAAAGAACAAGTCGCATATGTGAAGCGGCGTTATGGCAGCCTGCCTGTTGAGCCACTCCTGATGGATTATCGCACCTATCGGGGTCCGCAGGTCGATCGGTTGGTCTCGGTGGGCATGTTCGAGCACGTCGGATCCAGGAATTACCGGGCATATTTCGAGTGCGCTCGGCGGCTGCTCAAGGACGATGGCTTCTTCCTGTTGCATACGATATGGGAAAATGAGCGCCACCCGGTGATCGACGCCTGGCAGGACAAATATATCTTCCCCAACGGCGATCTCCCCTCGCTGGGAGAGATCACCTCGGCGGTAGAGGGGCTGTTCGTAGTCGAGGATGTCCATAATTTCGGCCCCGACTACGACAAGACGCTGATGGCATGGAACGCCAATTTCCAGGCCCAGCGAGCTACGATGGCAGCGCGTCATGGTGACCGCTTTTGTCGCATGTGGGAATATTATCTGTTGCAGAACGCCGCTGCCTTCCGTTGCCGGCATATCAGCGTGGGTCAGCTCATACTGACGCCGCGCGGCGTGCGTGGCGGCTATAAGGCGCTGCGATAGCGCGCCGGAATGACGACTGGCGCGATGCCGGTGCGCGGGCACCAAAATTGGAAAACCATGAAATAGCCCCCGCAGGAAAACTTACATCCGGGTTTGGAACTGTGAAATCTCCGGCCAGACCCTCGCCCACCCATGGCAGTCGAGGGCTTCAGGCCAAGGACCTGCTCTTTGCGGCCATTGATGGCCGGTTCAACGGGAGCGGAGCGGCTGCGAATCGGTCAGATACATCTGCATGACCAGGCTGACGCGCTCTTCCATGCAGTGCCCGGCATAGACGGCACCATTCCTGAGAAGACCCACGACACAGTGGGCATGCACCACGGGTTTTCCATCGCGGCCGCGGGTGATGCTGCCGATGAAGGAGGCAACCTCCATTTCCTCATTGAGCTTTACATATTTGAAAGCCTTTTTGGGTCGGTCAGCCCAGCCGATGATCGCCGAACCGAAGGCGCCGATGGCCGTGAAATGGGCGTTCGTCAGGTGATTTTTCTCCGCGAAATCGGCAAGGCCGGCGGCTACGTCGTCGCCCTTGGAAAAGGTGATCTGGAACGTCCGGCTTCGGGGGCCAAGCTCGGTCGCCTTCAGTCCGGGCGCCGTTCCGGCATGGGGTTTCCGCCCGGTCGGCATGTAATCGAAGCGGGGCGCCTGGGCATGGGCGCCGCAGGCCATGCCGGCGATAAGAACTGAGGCGAGCCACCAGGACCGCATTGGAATACCCCGCGTTCGGCTTAGTTGTTGAGTATCGGAAAATCCTTCACTGGCCGCCGGCCAGGCAGGGAGCGAACAAAGACGAAGATGTCCATGAGCTCCTTGTCGGACAGCATTCTCTCGGAATAGGCCGGCATGTCGTTGATGGGAATGCGGACCTGTCTTTTGAAGGCCGCGAAGGACATTCCGGTTTGCGCAAGAATAGGCGCCGGCCCGTTCATGCTCCCGCCCTGCCCGACCCTTCCATGGCATTGATAGCATCCATCCGCGAGATAGACCTTGCGGCCATTGCCGACATCGCCCGTCGTCGCGTCCTGCGCTGAAGCCGGTAGCGCGAACGCAACATCTCCCAAAGCAAGGAGGAGCGCCAGCCCGCCAGTCCGGAAAATGCTGTTCATCGCTTTATCCCCTATCGCGACTCGACGATGGCATCGACCAGCGCCGGTTGACCCTTCCTGACCACGGCAAGGGCGCGTCTCAGTGCCGGCGCAAGATCTTTTGGATCCGTAATCGGCCCCTCGGAATGGACGCCCATGCTTTTGGCCAGCATGGCAAAATCTATGTTCGGATCGCTGATTGTGGTGCCGATATGGGCGTTGAGCATGCCGCGATCGCGGCGATTGGACATTGCCTGCAAATACATCAGTTCCTGGTGCCAGGCCCGGTTGTTGTGCATGACATAGAGAATCGGAATCTGGTGATGTGCCGCGGTCCACAGTGTGCCGGGACAGAACATCAGGTCGCCGTCCCCCTGGATGGCGACGGACAGGCGGCCATATTTCCTGTTGGCCAGCGCCGCACCCAGGGACGCCGGAGCGTTGTAGCCGATGCCTGAGCCGCCTGACGATCCGATCCAGCGATAATGCCTGTCGAAATTCCACAACCGCCGGGGCCAGGTGACGCGATTGCCGTTGCCCACCATGGACCAGTCATCATCCTTGATCTGGTCGTACAGTTCCGCGCAGAGGCGCGCTATGGTGATCGGGCTCGCATCCCAGCCGATCGTGGCATCGGATTTCCACTGTTCGACCATGGCACGGTAGGCCGCCTCCAGCTTTTTGCCCCGCGCCTCGAACGCCGATCTGCGATCCGCGCCGGCCAGGCGCCGGACCTGTTCGATCAATGAAGGCAGCGTTTCCTCGGCGTCCGCGGCAATGACAAGGTCGACGTCCTGGTAACGCTGAAAATCCTGGAAGTTGGCCCTGGGGGAAAGTTGGCGCGCCGTGATGCTGATGGTGCGGGCATCGGGCCTGGATACCTGACGCATGCGCCGGACAATGCGGTCGCTGAATGCGTGAAGCGTGCCGAAAAAGTCATTCAGTTCCAGGCCAAGAACAAGATCGGCCTGGGCGATCAGCGCGCCGCTGCGTCCGGTCTGGCAAAGATGGTGCCGGTTCGGGAAATTCGAGCGCCCGCCGGTGTCGACCACCGGACATTGCAGCAATTCGGCCAGCTCAATCAGGCGCGCCATGCCCTGTGGCGTCCGGGCCATGCGGTCGGCCACGATCACCGGGTTTTGCGCGCCGACCAGTTGCTGCGCGGTCTCCGCCACCGCTGCGGCATCGCCCTGCGGCGGCGCCGTTTTCGGCAGCCTGGGTATGCGCAGTCTTTCGCGGTTGGCGATGGGATTTTCCTGCAACTCGCTGTCCAGCGACAGCAGCACAGGCGCCATGGGCGGCGTCATGGCGATCTGGTAGGCGCGGATGGCGGATTCCGCGAAATGCTGCAGCGACCCCGGCTGATCGTCCCACTTGACATAATCGCGCACGACGGCGGCGGGGTCGATGGCCGAATGTGCCCATTCGAAGGAAAAGCCTCGCTTGGCGGCATCCACGGTGTTGCCCGCGATCATGTAGATGGGAGCCTGGTCGCAATGGGCGTTGTACAGCGCCATGGACGCGTGCTGGAGGCCGACGGTGCTCTGCACCATCACCGGCAGGGGCGTGCCTTCGATCTTGGCATAGCCGTGCGCCATCGCCACCGCGATTTCCTCGTGGGTGCAACTGAGCAGTTCCGGCTGCTTGTTCATGCCATAGTTTATGATCGCCTCATGCAGGCCGCGGAAGGTCGAGGCAGGCGTCTGCGTGACATAGTCGAAGTTCAGCGTCTTCAGGACATCCAGCATGAAGTCGCCGCCGCCCGAGGACTGATGAACCGGATCGGCCAGCGGCGGCAATGTTTCAGCGGCGATGTCCGGCAGCGGTACCGGATTTTTGGCAGCCGGCGCTGCGGCAGGCTGGGCGGCAGATGGCGAAGCGGCGCCCAGCGCCGCGCCGGCAACGCTCGCCCCCTTCAGAAAGCCCCGGCGGCCGATCGTGCCCTCGCGGTTGCGCTTTGACATGTCCCCCCACTCTCTCCTTCTAGGCGGCCTTTTGCCGGCTTCTCATTGCCGGGAGAATTTTTCCACGTGGCCGTCAAGCAGGCCCAGATAGACGTCTCCGTTGGCTGCCACCGCGGCGCCATGCGGGTTCTTGGCGGTGGGCAACCGCTCGATGGCGCGGCCGTCCAGGTCGCGCAGCACGATGCCCGTCCAGATATGCTGGTCCGGCGTCAGCACCAGCGAGGAATTTCCGCCGATATTGTCCCACTCGCCGGCATATTTTCCGTCCGCATCGAATATCTCGACGCGCTGGTTGTCGCGGTCGGTGATGTAGATGCGGCCGCGGGCATCGATCACAAGGTTGTGCGGCAGCTGGAACTGGCCGCGTCCGTTGCCCCTTGCGCCGAACTGGCCGAGATAGCGGCCGTCATGCGAGTAGCGGACAATGCGCGCATTGCCATAGCCGTCGCTGACCAGCACATCGCCGTTCGGCGCGAATGCGACGTCGGTCGGCAGGTAGAACAGCCGCGGCCCGTTTCCAGTCCTGCCGCGGGTTCCCAGCGTCATCATCACATGTCCCTGCGGGTCCATCTTGGTGACGACATGGCCGGTGGCATCGACGGCCCAGACATTGCCTTGCGGATCGACGCGGATGGAATGAGCGCCGCACTCGGCGCATCCTGCCGCCCCATAAACGCCCTGATAGCCGGACATCTGCGCGGTGCGATCCTGTTTGTTGACGAACATGACCTTGCCGCGATCGAAGCGTACATCGCCCCAGGCGCCGATGAACTTGCCGTTCGGGGCATATTCCAGGATCGGGTCGGTGTTGCGGTGCAGGACCAGGATGTTGCCGTCGCGCTTGACGGCGACGCTCGCCACCTGGGTAAAGGGCCAATAGCCCGCCGGCACGCCCTTGTCGCCGCGCGGCTGGTCGGGCCATTCGCCGCCTGGCTTGTAGTGAACCACCGGCACCTCGCTGCCCGGCGCGCGCGCCGCCTGCTGGCTCCATGCAGTCCCCGCAAAAGCAAGGTTGAGCAGGATGAGAATTGCGCAGCGGCGACCCAGCATGATGTTATGCCCCTTCGCGGTTGGACGGATGTTCAGACCGGCATTTTCCTCTTGGTGTATTCGCGGCCCATGATCGCCGTCTGCTCGGTGGCGGGCATGAACATGGTGCCATCCCTGATCTGGTCGATGACATAGTTGAAATCGCCCGGCGTCGGCGACGATGCATTGAGAAAGATGATCTTCCTCTGCCGGCACAGGTCCAGGATCTTCCTGCGAATGGCGACAAGCTTGGGAAACTTCGCCGGGTCGAAGCGGCTTCCGTCCAGCGGCAGGCCATCAAAGCCATTCAGCCAGTAATTGTTATCCGTCGGACCCCATTCCGCGAAGGCCACGCCGGGAACCGCCAGCGACTCGGCGGCCCTTGCGTCACCCGGCGTGTCCTCGATCTTGAGGCCGAACATGATCTCGCCTCTGGGATTGAGGGGCCAGAGGTCGGCGATGCGCACATAATGGGCGTTGTTCATGCCCCAGACCTGGGCGGCAAAATTGGCGTAGGCGCCGCGAATGCCCTCAAGCCGCATCTTCGGCACGCCGGGATAGTCGAAGGGATAGCGGCAGGCCATGTGGGCGGTCACTTCGACCGCCTTGGGATCGCGGACATGGCAGAGCTGGATGCCGCTGACCCCGGTATCCAGGATCTGTCCCATGATCCAGCTGTTGGCGAAAGCATATTCCTCGCTGAGTCCCAGGACCGGGCAGGTCACGAACACGGCGGGGAAACGGTGACCGCTTCGGGTGCCGCCGCCGTCGGCCAGGCCGCGCATGAATTCGGCCAGTGCGGTGATATCGAAGGCGACATGCTCCACGTCGTAGTTGATGACGTCCGCATAGGTCTTGCACATCAGCTTGCCGCGCTCATAGGCGCTGACGCCGGGCATCGGCCTTTCGGTCGCATAATAGACAGGTTGGCCGTCTTCCCACAATTCGATCGCCTTGTTAAAGCGGCGCGGTCTGTAATTCAGGTCGACCGAAGACGGCTGGACGCCGCTGTTGACCGTTTCCGGCGGCTTGCCGGCCCGCGCACCCATTCGCTGCTGCGCCGCCGCGCCAGCCATGGCCAGCCCGAACCCCATGCCCACGCCCGCCGCGAGAAGGTCGCGTTTTCTGATATCCATCCCGCTATCGCCTTCTTCTTGTTGTTCTGTTTGCCATCGATCGGGCCGTGGACGGCACGGCGGCGACTTTAATACGGCCGGGATTTCCGCGTTAAGGCGGGCGAGCTGCTGCGGCCCGCGATATGTCGCAAACCTGCGACACATCCGCGGGATCGCGCGTTGCTGCCGGCCCGCGCAATCGCCCGGCCATCCGCATATTGACTGGGCGGCGGATTAGGCAAACACTTGGCCGAGGCCGTCGAAGAATGGCCGATAGAGGGGGGCGGCCGGCCGCAATGCGCCGCAGCACGCATCACGCGGACCATGTTTTTGCAGTGCTGGATGACGCAGCATTGCCTGCGCAATCTGCGGTGGCAGCGTCCTGGTTCCGCTCGCTCCGGCACGGGCTGGATCCTGAATGTCGCCTTCCGCCGCGCCGGCTGGATCAGGCCGAGTTCACCCATGCGGTCGAGAAGTCGGGTCCGCTGGTGCGCCTGGCGCAAGAATCGCTCGACCGGCTTTTCCTTTCGGTCGGAGATGCGGGGTGCTGCGTACTGCTGACGGATCGCGAGGGTGTTCCGCTGGACCGGCGTGGCAAGGCCTGCGACGATCGCGATTTCCTCAAACTCGGCCTGTGGACGGGCATGGTTTGGGATGAGGCCAGCGAGGGCACCAATGGAATAGGCACCGGCCTCACCGAAGGGCGCCCGCTTACGATCTATCGCGATGAGCATTTTCTCACGCGCAATATCGGCCTCAGCTGCACTGTCGCGCCCATTCGCGACGCGCGGGGCAATATCGTGGCGGCGCTGGATGTCTCCAACGCGCGAAAGGACCACACAACCGGCGTCATGAAACTGGTGGCGGCCGCAACCTACGAGGCGGCACAGAAAATCGAAGCGCGGTGCTTTCGTGAAACGTTCCGCAATGCCCGGATTCTGCTCGCGCCGGACACGCCGCGCGGGCCGGGAGGGCTGATCGCCGTGGACTGCGGGGACATCATCATCGGCGCAAGCTATGCGGCGCGCCGCGCCTACGGCTTGACCGATGCCCAGTTGGGCCTGCCGGTGTACGACGTCCTGCCGCTCCTGCCGGGCGGGACGCCGGATGACGATCTCGCAGCGGCGGAACGCGGGGCGCTGCAGCGGGCGCTCTCGCGCGCGCAGGGGAATGTCACGGCGGCAGCCGGCCTCCTCGGCATCAGCAGGGCTACGCTGCACCGCAAAATCACGCGTCTGGGGCTTTCGCGGCAGCCCTGATGGCAGCGCCTTGGGGCCACTGTCGCAGCGTTGCGACAGATCGGAGGAGAGACGGGCTTCGCCGCCCTGACGCGGCCCGGCTCCGGGTGTAGGCTTTGCGCCAGAACGCTGGATCAAGGCGCATTCCAAGGGAGCCCGGACGATGAACATTCAGCAAAAAGCCTCGCGCTCGGCCGCGAAGATCTTCAAGCCCCGCTACGGCAATTTCATCAACGGCAAGTGGCTCGAGCCGCTTGGCGGACAATATTTCGAGAACACTTCGCCGGTGAACGGCCAGGTGCTCTGCGAGGTCGCGCGATCGGATGGCCGCGACATCGAGGCGGCGCTCGACGCTGCCCATGCCGCAAAAGACGCCTGGGGCCGCACCAGCGCAGCGGAGCGCGCACTCCTGCTCAACAGGATCGCCCAGGTCATCGAAGACAATCTTCCGCTGCTCGCCGAGGCGGAGACATGGGACAATGGCAAGCCCATCCGCGAGACCACGGCGGCAGACCTGCCCCTGGCGATCGATCATTTCCGCTATTTCGCCGGCGCCATACGGGCGCAGGAGGGCGCCATCTCGGAGATCGACCACGATACGGTCGCCTACCATTTCCACGAGCCGCTGGGTGTCGTCGGCCAGATCATTCCCTGGAATTTCCCGCTGCTGATGGCGACGTGGAAACTGGCACCTGCGCTGGCAGCGGGCAATTGCGTGGTGCTCAAGCCTGCCGAGCAGACGCCGGCCTCGATCATGGTTCTGCTTGAACATATCGGGGACATTCTGCCGCCGGGCGTTCTCAATGTCGTCAACGGCTTCGGCCTGGAGGCCGGCAAACCCCTGGCGTCCAGCAACCGCATCGCCAAGATTGCCTTTACCGGCGAAACCACCACGGGCAGGCTGATCATGCAGTATGCCAGCCAGAATCTGATCCCGGTTACGCTGGAGCTGGGCGGCAAGTCGCCCAACATCTTTTTCAGCGACGTCGCCGCTGCCGATGACGATTTCTTCGACAAGGCAATTGAAGGTTTCGTGATGTTCGCCCTCAACCAGGGCGAGGTATGCACCTGCCCCAGCAGGGCGCTCATCCATCAGAGCATCTATGACCGCTTCATCGAGCGGGCGATCCGGCGGGTTGAAGCGATCGTCCAGGGCGATCCACTCGATCCGGCCACCATGATCGGCGCCCAGGCTTCCTCCGAGCAGCTCGAGAAAATCCTCAGCTATCTCGATATCGGCCGCCAGGAAGGCGCGCAAGTCCTTACCGGCGGTGCCCGCAACGTGTTGCCCGGCGATCTGGCCGGCGGGTATTACGTCCAGCCCACGATCTTCAAGGGCCACAACAAGATGCGGATCTTCCAGGAGGAGATATTCGGGCCGGTCGTCTCGGTAACCACCTTCAAGGACGATGAGGAAGCGCTGGCCATCGCCAACGATACGCTTTACGGGCTCGGCGCCGGCGTCTGGACGCGCGACGCAAACCGCGCCTACCGGTTTGGGCGCGCCATCCAGGCGGGCAGAGTGTGGACGAACTGCTATCATGCCTATCCCGCCCATGCCGCTTTCGGCGGCTACAAGCAGTCCGGTGTTGGGCGCGAGAACCACAAGATGATGCTCGATCACTACCAGCAGACCAAGAACATGCTGGTGAGCTATTCGCCCAAGAAGCTCGGCTTCTTCTAGAATGGCGCTGCGTGGGGGGCGAGCGTCTCCGGCACCGGCAGGGAACTGGCCATGACCGGTTCTGTTCCCGAGAGGGTAACCGCCACGCCGGCCGCGCTTGCATTGATCGCCAAGCTTGAGGCGCGGCACGGGCCGGTCCTGTTCCACCAGTCCGGAGGCTGCTGCGACGGCTCCTCGCCCATGTGCTACCCAAAGGCGGAATTCATCGTCGGCGACCGCGACGTGCTGCTGGGCGAGATCGGCGGCGTTCCGGTCTATATCAGCGAATCCCAGTTCGCGGTCTGGCAGCACACCCAGCTCATCATCGACGTGGTGCCCGGCCGCGGGGGAATGTTCTCGCTCGAGAACGGGACCGAAAGGCGCTTTCTTACCCGCTCGCGCGCATTCTCGGGCGAAGAAACCTGCGCGCTGGCCGCGCGTCCGGTCCGGCGAGGCGCAACAGATAAAGCCGACCCAAAAACCTGATGATGGGGCGAAGCAAGATGGCCGCGGTCACACGTCGCAAGGTGCTGGCAGGGGCCTGCGCATGGGCCGCGATCCCGGCCGCGCCGGCCCGCTCGCTGGAATCACTGCCTGCGCAACCATACCTGGCCGCCATCGACCGCCTAAAAGACAGCCTGATGCGTCTGGGTTCCCCGCTGCGGCGGGAAGACAGCGCCCGCATCGCCTCTCTGGCCAGGGCGGGCGATGCCCCGGCCATTGAGGCGATCGAAGGCATTCTCAATCGCTACACGCTGCTGCGGCTTTCTGTCGATCGGGGGCGGTTTGTCCAGACGGCGGCCGGCGAAGCCGATCGCGTGCTGGTCGAACAGGGATGGCGGCTGTTCCTGATCCGGATTTCCAATCCCGGCGGACTGACTGATCCTTTCGACGTCATTACAAGCCAGCCCGCCATGCTGCCAGGCCACATGGACCGATGGCTTGCCCCCGGCGGCTTCAGCATGGCCCAGCATCCGCCGGTGGTCGATACGGTGAACTACACCGGCTGGCTGAAACAGAACTGGTGCATGACCCGGCTTGCGGATGCGCCGGCCCTGAGCGGCCAGCCTGTCGAGTACCGGATTCTGGAGTTCTTCAGCCGTGACCGGGGGCGTCGGTCGGTAACCCCCTCCTTCGCCATCGGCCCGGCAACAAGACGCGGTCAAATATGGGAATTTGATTGCCTTGCTTCGCGTGACGTTGCGTTGCGCATTCGCGACGCCGATGGGCGCGGATGCATGGCTGCCCTGATCGTCCGTGACGATGCCGGACGCTTCTATCCCCCGCAGATGATGCGCATCGCGCCCGACCTTCCGTTTCAAAAGCAGGTCTACCGGGCCGACGGAGAAAGCCTGCGCATTCCCGAAGGCGCTTACGCGATCGAAGCCAGGCGCGGCCCCGAATATGTCCCCGTCGTGGGAAAGCTTCAGGTGACGGGCGGCGGCGGAACGGCGGACATCGCGCTGAAGCGCTGGATCGACCCGTCGAAATGGGGCTGGTATTCTGGTGATACGCATATCCATGCGGCCGGCTGCGCGCATTATGACGTGCCGACCGAAGGCGTATCTCCTGAGACAATGATCCGCCATGTGCGTGGAGAAGGCCTTTCGGTAGGCGAAGTGCTGACCTGGGGCCCCGGCTATGACTATCAGAAACAGTTTTTTTCGGGCCACGCCATCAGCCCGCACGCCAGCCTGGAACATCCCGACCTGCAAAAGGCCAACAGCGTCTCGTGGCAGCCGAAAGATACACCGGAGGACAGTGAAAGCCTGCTGCGGTACGATATGGAGATTTCGCGTTTTCCTTCAAGCCATGCCGGCCATCTCGTCCTGCTGCGCTTGTCCAACCAGGACTTCCCGGGCACGACCAGGATCGAGGACTGGCCATCGTGGAACCTGCCGATCCTGAAATGGGCCCGCGCCCAGGGCGCCGTCACCGGCTACGCGCATTGCGGCGGCGGCATGGACGTGGATACCCAGGAACTGCCGAATTATCGCATTCCTCTTTTCGACGGGCTGGGCACCAACGAGGCCATCATCGATGTCACTCACGGCGCCGTGGACTTTCTGTCCGGCTGCGACCTGACGCCGGCCGGCGAATTGAATGCATGGTATCACATGCTGAATTGCGGGTTCCGCCTGGCGATGGTTGGTGAGACCGACTTTCCCTGCATCAGCGATGAAAGGCCCGGCACCGGCAGAAGCTATGTGAAGCTGGACAGGCGTCCGGTGGGCGACGCCGGTTATGGGGCATGGATCGAGGGCCTCAAGCAGGGACGGCTGTATTTCGGGGACGGCCGCAGCCATGTGCTGGACTGTTCCGTCAATGGCCGCTCCATGGGCGGGCAGGACGTCCTTCTCGAGGCGCCTGGCCTCATCGAGATCAAGGCACTGATCGCCGCACGGCTGGAACCTGCTCCCACCGAGGAAACACGGGCCATCCAGGTCAACAACCAGAGCTGGCATATCGAGCATGCCCGCATAGGCGACAGCCGCCAGGTCCCGGTGGAGGTTGTGGTGAATGGGCAATCGGTGGCGCGCATGTCCCTCACCGCGGACGGGGCGCCCCGGCCGGTGCGGTTCCAAGTCAGGCTGGAACGAAGCAGCTGGGTGTCGTTGCGCATTCTGCCGTCGGTGCATACCCACCCGGTATTCGTCACCATCGGCGGCAAGCCTTTGCGGGCATCCCGGCGCAGTGCCCAATGGTGCCGGTCATGCATCGACAAGCTGTGGGAAGTGAAGTCTCCCTTCATGCGCCCGGGCGAGACCGGCGATGCGGCCACGGCGTTCGATCATGCCCGTTCTGTCTATGACCGGATCATCACGGAATGCGAAGCGGATTAGCGATATTGGCGCCTCTTGGACTTGCCGGCGCGCTGGTGTCGCCGGCATGGCCCGCCGGCATGGATCACAGCCATCACCATGAGGGGATGGCGATGGGATCGTCGCGCCATGCGCCGATCGAGATCAGCATCAATCCGGAAGCACGCGTCAGCGTCGCCCTGGCGGCGCCGTTTCCCGGGGACAACAGATGCGGACGCCCCATCAACGTGCCCATCAAGATCATGAATGACAGCTTCATAACCGCAAGGCTGGAGGCGCGGCTGGTGGCGAATGTGCCGGCGGGTGTGCGGCTGGACTTTCGTCCCGCTCCTCTCAGTGGAAAACCGGAAGACTGGCGCGAAATGACGATCACCCTGGCCGAACCGGGAATGAAGGACATCACGGTCAGCTTCAAGGCCCGCAACGATATTCCGGACCTGGGTGGCCGCGACCGGGTTCACTTTCTGATCGGCTGCCGGACGCCCTGATCGGATTGAACCTCAATCCCGCTTCAGGCGGCTGACCCGGCCCCACTGGTTGAACTCGCATACCAGAAGGTTGCCTTCGGCGTCATAGGTGATGCCGTGGGGGGCATAGAACACCCCATCGCGCCAGCTCTCGGGCGGCGCCTTGTTGGTGGATATTTCGGCAGCATTGTCGTTCTGGCCTATGGTGGCCAGAACCTGCCCGCCGCGGCCCAGCACGGTGACACGGCCCGCCAGTTCGGCCACCGCCAGTTCGTCGCCATGAATCGCCAGCGCGCTGGGCAGGCGCAGATTCTCGGCGAATGTCCCCAGCACATGACCATCCAGGTCCATATGGACCAGGCGGTTGTGCCGCCGGTCGGTGCACAGCAGCCGCACGGGGCTGAAGCGCGTATCGATCGCGATCTTGTGGCACTGGTTGAAATTCCATGGCGCCTGCTTGCCGCCGAAGCTGGCCAGATAGTGCCCGGCGCTGTCGAAGCGGTGGATATAATCCAGGCCATAGCCATCGGTGACATAGATGTCTCCGTTGGGCGCAACCGCGATGCCGGTCAGGTTGGTCGCGGGCTTTCCTTCGCCCCGGTTCTGGTAAGCCTCGGGCACGGAGGTAGCGGCAATGGTCAGCACCTTGCGGCCATCCAGCCCGATCTGCACAATCTGCTGCGCCAGGCGGCTGACACCAAAGATATAAGGCTTGCCGTCGCGCCCGGCCGTGATGATGAAACCGTGCAGGTCGGCGGGCGCGCCCGGCACATTGCGCAGATAGCGGCCCGCGGGCGAATAGACCTGGACGCCCGGATGGTCGCCGCCCTGGACGCTGACATAGATTTCGCCGGCCGGTGAGACGGCGATATCGCCGTGGGAATCGCCCACCGTCGCCATGCCGGGCGGCGGCATCAGGAAATGGCTGTCCATCGCAAAATGCAGCGGCTGCGCGTGGCCGGCCCCCGCCAGCAGGACCAGCCCCATCGCCAGAACCAAACGCCCGAAAAATCTGCCCATATGCCGTTCCCCCTCAGAACAGGATCCAGGCCGCAATCGCGGCCGACAAAGTCAGAACACCCAGCGCCCGCGCGGGGTGGGCAAAGACGATGATCGCGCCTTCGGGCACGCTCGCGCCCTTCTTTTTGCCGGTAATCATTGGGCGAACCAGATTGTCGCCTTTCACCAGCAGATAGAATCCAACCGCCACCACATGCAGCCACACCAGGATCAGGATGATATCGAAGATGATCCCGTGCAGGCGCGTCAGCCGGTCGGACATGTCCGCACTGACCAGCAGCGCCAGCGGCCCGGAAAATTTCAGCCCGTCATTGGAAAACAGCCCGCTTGCCGCCTGGGCCAGCAGCACGGCCAGAAGGACCGCCACCATCAGGCCGCCGGCCGGATTGTGCCCGGCATAGAGCATCTTTTTTCCGCCCGCCATGTCCTTCAGGTAACCGGCGATCGCGCGCGGACGGTGCAGGAAGTCGCGGAAGCGCGCCGTGCTGGACCCGGCAAGGCCCCAGCCGATGCGGAACAGCACAAGCGTCAGCAGCGACATGCCCGACCACAGATGCACGCGCATATAGCCCTGGTCCGCGCTGAGCCAGGAGGTGAACACCAGGGCAACGATGCTCCAGTGGAACAGCCGGGTCGGCATATCCCACACCGCGACAGTGGAAGGCTTGGGATCAACCGGCAGCGGGACCTCCATGGACCATGACGCCGCGGGCCGACAGAGGCGCCAGCGATGCGGCGGTGACGGCGGTTCCAGCTACCGTCAGCGACTGAAGCTGCTTGAGTGGTGCCAGCGCGGCGATCGTCCGGTCGCCGATGCGGGTATTGGTCAGGCGCAGGGTCTTCAACGCAGGCATCCCGGCCAGCGCCGCAGCGGAAGCATCGGTAATGGCCGTGCCCGACAGGTCCAGCCGCACGATGCGCGCGCCAAGCGGCACAAGCGCCCTGAGATCGTCGTCGCGGAAGGCCCGGCCGCGCAGGCTGGCATCGACGATGAGGTCCGCGGAGTTGCGGGAGACGTAGTCGATCACGCCCGGATAGCGCGCCGACAGCGCCGCGACATCGGCGGCGAGTGCCGCGCGCTCGCGCCGGGCACGCTCCGGATCGGGCGGCGGAATGGTGACGGGCTTCACCAGCCGCGGCACGCCCTTGACGGCCGCCGTCGGCAGCGCGGCCGAGGCGCCGGTTTGGATCCACAGGCGGATCACCGTGATGTCGTCTGGCGATAGCGGCGTCTTGCCCTCGGGCGGCATGGCACGCTCGTCGCCGGCGGGCAGTTCGATCCGGTGCATCAGCTCGCTGGCCTTGGCATCGCCCGGCTTGACCATCCGGCCATGCCGGCCGCCGCGCATGACAAAGGCATAGCTGTCCAGCCGGAGGTCGGCCTTCTGCCGCGTCCCGCCGTGGCAGGACGTGCAATGCTGGTCGAACAGCGGCGCAACCCGCACGGCATAGAAGGAACCGGACGTGGCTTTCGGCATGGCTTCCAGGCCGGTCAGCTCCAGCACCCGATGGGCAAAAGCGGGGCGCAGCGCCATGGCCGCGCCCACCAGCATCAGGCTCGCCGCGACCACGCAGCCAAGATAAAGCCGTGCCGACAGACATCCCGGTGCGCGCTGATCCGACATGCCGCTACACGCTCACGCCAGGATTTCGGAGACGATGCGCGCCGGCTTAACCCCGGTCAGCTTCTGGTCCAGCCCCTGATAGGGATAGCTGAGCGTGCGATAGTCGAAACCCAGCAGGTACAGCATGGTGGCGTGCAGGTCGCGCACATCAACCGGATCGCGCACGATGTCATAGCCCAGCTCGTCGGTGGCGCCGTGACTGATGCCGGGCTTGACGCCGCCGCCCGCCAGCCAGATCGAGAAAGCCTCGGGATGGTGGTCGCGGCCGATATATTTCATCTCTTCGCCGCCGCGATTTTCCTGCATCGGCGTGCGGCCGAACTCGCCGCCCCACACGATCAGCGTATCCTCCAGCAGCCCGCGCTCCTTCAGGTCGGCCAGAAGCGCCGCCGTGGCCTGGTCGGTGGCATGGCAGCAATCCACCAGCCCGACATTCAGGCCCTGGTCGGTGGGCGTGCCGTGCGAATCCCAGCCCCAGTGGTAAAGCTGGATGAAGCGCACGCCGCGCTCGGCCAGCCGCCGCGCCACCAGGCAGTTGTTGGCGAAGCTGGTCTGGCCGGGCGCGGCGCCATATCGCGCCAGTACCTGTGGCGGCTCGCGCGTGATGTCCATCGCGTCGCTGGCCTCGAGCTGCATCCGATAGGCCATTTCGTACTGGGCAATGCGCGCGATGGTTTCCGGGTTTCCGAACTGGTCATATGTCTGCCGGTTGATCGCATCCACGGCATCCAGAACCTCGCGTCGCCCGGCCCGGCTGACGCCCTTGGGATTGTCCAGATAGAGGACAGGCTCGCCGGCGGCGCGGCACTGCACGCCCTGATAGACGCTGGGCAGGTAACCGGAGCCCCACAGAGGCTTTCCTGCATTGGCGGTAAGGCTGCTGGACGACATCATCACAATGAAGCCGGGCAGGTTCTGATTTTCCGAGCCCAGGCCATAGGTGACCCAGGAGCCCAGCGAGGCGTGGCCCAGGCGCGGATCGCCCGTCTGCACCAGAAGCTGCGCGGGCGCATGGTTGAACTGGTCGGTGCGCATGGATTTGACCACGCAGATGTCGTCGGCCAGGCCGGAAAGATGGGGAAGGCGATCCGATATCCAGGTGCCGCTGTGGCCGGCCTGCCGGAAAGGGAACATGGTGCCCAAAAGCCGGGGCACGCCGGTGATGAAGGCAAAGCGCTTGCCCTTCAGGAAGCGCTCGGGGCAGTCGCGGCCGCTGTAGCGCGTCAATTCGGGCTTGTGGTCGAACAGCTCCAACTGGCTGGGCGCGCCGCCCATGTGCAGATAGATCACGCGCCGCGCCTTCGGCGCGAAAGGCGGGGCAAGCGGACTCAATGGCGCGGTCGGATCATGGCGGACATCGAGGGGGCCCGATGCCGCCGGCTTCGGCGAGGCAAGCGCCGAATTGAGGAAGAAGGCGCCCAGCCCACCCATGCCCCAGCCCAGAAAGCGGCGCCTGGTGTCGGCTTCGGCGCGAAGATGATCGAGGAAGGGAAGGTCCGCCATGATGGTCATCTTGTCAGTGCGGCATCGAGGTTGAAGAGGGCGCTGGCCACGGCCGTCATGCCGGCGCTCTTGTACAGCTTGCGAAGCACCTTGCGCTCGTCGGCGGTCAGGTCCCGCGACAGCACGCAGCGCGCGCCGAAATCCAGTTCGCGGTCCAGCCGGTCGCCGATGCCCGGACCGGCCTGACGCTCCATGCGCCGGGCCAGCGCCTGCGCCGCCTGGTGGAAGACAGGATCGTTCAGCGTCACCAGCGCCTGCAATGGCGTGTTGGTCACGATCCGGCGCGGCGCGCTCAGCTGGCGATCCGCGGCGTCGAAAGTGACGAAGCTGGGATAGATCGCGGTGCGCTTGATGTAGGTATAGACGGCGCGGCGATAGCGGCCCGGTCCGGTGGCGTTCTTCCAGCGCTCGGGATTGTTGGCCACGGTGTTCCAGATCCCTTCAGGCTGCTCGGGCATCACCGGCGGCCCGCCCATCGCGGGATCGAGAAGCCCGCTGGCCACCAGCGCCTGATCTCGGATCATCTCCGCCGTCAGCCGCTGCGCGGGGCCGTGGGCAAGCAGCCGGTTGCGCGGATCTTTCTGCCTGAGGCTGGCCGTGGTGCGCGCGCTCTGCCGATAGGCGGCGCTGGTGACCATCTCGCGCAGCAGCGCCTTCATGTTCCAGTGCAGGTCGTTGGCGAAATGCAGCGCCAGCCAGTCCAGCAATTGCGGATGGCTGGGCAGTTCGCCGGCGCTGCCGAAATCCTCCAGCGTCTCCACGATGCCGGTGCCGAACAGTTCCTCCCAGAAGCGGTTGACCGCGACGCGCGCGGTCAGCGGCTGGCCGGGCTCGAAGAACCACCTGGCCATGGTCAGGCGGTTGCGCGGCGCGTGCGCGGGGAATTTCGGGAACAGCGATGGCGTGTCGGCGGCCAGGTCCGGTCCCTTCTGGGTCAGGAAGCTGCCGCGGTCGAATTCCAGCGTGGGACGGCGCTGGAAGCCGGCCTGCTCCTCCATCACCGGAAGCGGCACGCTGGCAATCGCCTGCAAGGACCGCCTGAGCGCGTCCATCTCGACGATCTTGCCCTCCAGCCCGCGGTCGTTCGCCAGCCGGTTCCAGGCCGCATCTGCGCTGGCCGAAAATCGCAGCCGCGGCGGCGGCGAGGATTCGGCGTTGATCGGCTCGGTCTGGGTAAGCTGAAGCTTCAGCTGCGTGCCCGGCGCCAACACGATCGGTGACGCCGGCACGACCACCACCCAGTCGGTGCGGAACAGGCTGGGATCGGCCAGAAAGCCGCTGTGCGCCGCAAGCTGCTCCATCGCCTGTGCCGGTTGCGGCGCCTGCTTCACGTCCCGCAACAGGCGGTTGAAATTCGCTTCCAGGTCCTCGCCGCTGTCCGGCGCCACGAGGCGGATACCGATCTTTTGCGGCTTTCCGTCCGGCGGCACCGCCCACAGGTCGATGCGGTTGACCATGAATCCCTTTTCGGGCGAATGCCGCGCCTGGGCCGGGCTGGCGGGCGGCACTTGGATGCGCAATGCCGCAAGGCTCGGCGCGCGCGTCTTCAGCATGAACTCGAACACCGAGTTCATCGGCACCGTACCGGTTTTTTCGGCCAACCCCGCCACAATGCGAAAGCCCGCGCGCGGCGCCTTCTCCCGGACGGCGACAGCCAAACGCTCGCGCAGGCCGGCGCTCCGGCGCGGCGGCGCGCCCTGTTCCTTTTGTTCGGCCAGGGCGCGCTGTATGGCCAGTATCTCCGACACCTTGCCCGACAGAATGTCCATCCGCGACCAGGCGCTCTTTGATTCCATCGTGCGGCTGGCGCCTGCGACGTCGTTCACAAGTGCCGCGATCCGCTGCTGGATACGCAGCGATCCATCGAAATTGCGGTGGTCGGTGGGCACCCGAAGTACCGGCCAGTCGTCGGGCAGCGAGGTGTCAAACGCCATGTCCGCATCGCGCGATGTGTTGAAGAAGGCCATGAACTTGTAATACTCGACATGGCGGATCGGATCGTAGGGATGCGAATGGCACTGTACGCAGTTGAACGACACGCCGTTCAGCACCGACCATGTGGTGGCGACGCGGTCCATCACGGCGGCCAGGCGGAATTCCTCGTCGTCGGTGCCGCCTTCGTCGTTGGCCTGGGTCTGGCGATGGAATGAGGTGGCGATCAGGTCGTCCATGCTCGGATTGGGCAGAAGATCGCCGGCCATCTGGGTGATGACGAAGCGGTCATAGGGCATGTTGGCGTTGAAGGCACCGATCACCCAGTCGCGATAGGTCCACACGCCGGGCCGGCTGCGATCCTTTTCGAAGCCCTTGGTATCGCCATAGCGCGCCAGGTCCAGCCACATCGAGGCCCAGCGCTCGCCGAAAGTGGGAGAAGCAAGCAGCCGGTCGACCTGCTTTTCATAGGCGTCCCTGGAAGTGTCGGCGAGGAACGCCGCCTGTTCCGCCGGCGTGGGCGGCAGCCCGGTCAGGTCCAGCGACACGCGGCGAAGCAATTCCGCCCTGTCCGCCTCCGGGGCCGGCGCCAGATGCTCTTTTTCCAGGCGCGCCAGGATGAAGCGATCCAGGGGCCGACGCACCCAGGCGGAATTTTGCACCTTGGGCAGGGACTGGGGCTTTGGCGGAACAAAGGCCCAGAAATTCTCCCAGGGCGCGCCCTCGGCGATCCAGCGGCGCAGCAATCCGATCTGTGCCTCGCCCAGCGGCTGCTGGTGCAGCGGCATGCGGTATTCCGGGTCCTTGGAGGTGATCCGCGCCATCAGTTCGGAAGTTCGCGGGCTGCCCGGAACCACCGTCGGGCGCCCCGACTTGCCGCGGCCCAGCACCTGGTCGCGATAGGCAAAGGAAACGCCGCCGGCCTGTTTCACTCCGCCATGACAGGTGATGCAATGGCCGTTGAGGATCGGGCGGATGTCGCGATTGAAGTCGACTTGCTGCACCGCGGCACGATCCGGCCGGTAAAAGCTCGCCCAGACACCGCCGCCGACCGCCAGACTTGCCAGCGCGGCCGCCAGTGCCAGGCTTTTGCCTGTCCTCCCCATGCCGTTCCGCCCGATTCTTTTGCTTTATTGGAGCGATGCGCAGCGGGGTATTCAAACAGGCAAGTGATGAAAGTCAACCGCGTGGGACCTGACCGATACCGGCTGCAGGTCTGCCGGCAACAGCGCCGAATGGCGGCTTATCCCTTGGAAGGCCCGGCCACCCGCTTGCGGTTCCCCCGTTCCTGCGCCGGCATCTTCTGGCCGGCGCCAGGTATCGGCGGCATGGGCAGGTTGTCCGCGGCATAGCGTGCCATGTGCAGCATCGCGGCGGTGTCGGGAACGGCGGGAGGCTTGCTCCGCGGCTGGTCGAAGCGGAAGGCGGCCGTCAGATCGCCGAACGTCTTTCGCCGCCAGGCGCTGATATTGGGCTCCCTGACGCCGGTGAACCGCTCCAGGAATTGCAGGATCGACGTGTGGTCGAACGGCTGGCTGCAAACCCAGCCCCCGGCCGTCCATGGCGAGACGACAATGCAGGGCACGCGGAAGCCCGCGCCGATCGGCAGTCCTTCGACAAACTCCTGCGGCGTACCCTGGGGTGGAACCGGCGGCGGGACATGGTCGAACAGGCCGTCATTTTCATCATAGTTGACGATAAAGACGGTCTTGGCCCAGACGTCGGGATTGGCGGCGATGGCGTTGAGCTTGCTGGCGATGAATTCCGCGCCGGCGGCGGGCATATAGGCGGGATGCTCCGATGCCTCCGCGCTCGGGCATATCCACGACACCGCCGGCAGGCGATCGTGCAGCGCGTCATATTCGAACAGTCCGTCCGAAGCCGCAGGCACCCCCTTCATGCCGAGCGGCGAGCCGGACGGCGCGTCTCTGAACCGGGCGAATTCACGCAGAAGGTTGCGGGGATATCCCTTTTCTCCATGCTGATAGACGCGCCAGCTGATGCCGGCCTCTTCCAGCCGTTCGGCATAGGTCTTCCAGCGAAACCCCTGCGCGGGCGCCTTGTTCATCGTGACCGGACCGCCGCCCGTCGCCTCGGGATCGATCATCCCGGTCATCCAGTAGAGCCGGTTGGGCCATGTCGGTCCCATCACCGAGCAATGATAGGCATCGCAGATGGTGAAGGCTTCGGCCAGCGCATAGTGGAAAGGAATATCCTCGCGCTTGAAGTACCCCATCGTATAGGGGCCGTTGGCGCCGTCCGCGGCGCGGTGTGCCGGCAGCCATTGGTCCATCTTTCCGCCATTCCATGCATGATGCTGCACGGCCCAGGCATGGCTGGTGGAGGGCAGTTTCTGCGCGCATGTCGAGAAGCTGTCGACATGGAAGGGCAGCATGAATCCTTGCGGATTTTCGGTGTCCGGCTGATGGAAGACATCGCGGCCACTTGAAAGCTTCACGGCCTGAAGGTCCGCGAATCCCCGAACGCCGGACAGCATGCCGAAATAGTGATCGAATGACCGGTTTTCCTGCATCAGCAGCACGACATGCTTGATCTCGCGCAACGAGCTTGCGCCTCTGCGCTCCTGCGCCAGCAGTTTCTGCAGGTTGGGCGGCATAAGCGCGGACGCGGCCGAGAGCGAGGCCATCCGGGCGGCGCCCCGCAAAAGACGCCTGCGCGTGAAGGATTGGGGATTCATGTCCTGCCTCCATTCATCAAAACGTCACGTCTTCGGCCAGGAATCCAGTTTGCATTTTGAATATGGCAGTTGGACGAACGCGGACCCCAGAACCTTAATTCCTGACCGCCGTTCAGGTGCCGGCCACCCCAGAGCCCTGCATTGCTTCGCGGCCACCCTGCGGCCCGCTCAGGATTTCAGGTCGGCCCGGGCCGCCAGGGCGCATTCCTCGCCCACCTTGAAATAGCGGCCCACCGCCGCCGCCCCGATCTCATAGGGATGCGGCTCGCCGGCGGCCCGCAGCTTCACCAGCCGCGAACGGTCGAAGGCATCGTCATAGACCGAGTGGTTGGAAAAAAGGATCGTGGCCCCAGCCTTCACCGCGGCGGCCGCCATCTTGCGCTGGGTGGCGATATAGGTGTCGTAATGCGCCACATCGTGCGGGAAATTGAAGCCCGTGCCGCCCGAATAGACCGCCGTCAGCGTGCGGCCATGGTCCTTCACCGGAAAGATCAGGGACAGCGTGCCCGGCGTGTGCCCCGGCGAAGTCAGCACATGCACGGTGGTGTCGCCCAGGGTGATGTCGCGGTCGGCGCTGATCACGATATCGCGCTTGGGCTGGCCACCCGGCAAAGCTGTCTGCTTTTCGATGGAATCCCAGTCGGGCGCACCCATCACCACATGCGCGCCATAACGCTGCTGGAACAGGCGGGCGCCCTCGTCATGGTCGCCATGGGCATGGCTGACGATGACATATTTCACGTCGGCGGGATTGAGGCCCAGCGTCTTGAGCCCCTCCACCATCTCCGGCTCGACCGCATAGTTGTAAAGCGTGTCGATGATAATGATGCCGCCGCTGGTCTTCAGCGCCCAGGCCGAATGAATGCGCGTGCCGATCCAGTAGAGATTGTCGAACATCTGCGCCGGCTGGGCATACCAGGTGGAGCGGTTCGGATCCGGCCGCTTGCGGCCGCCATCGCCCACCACCGTCGCCGGATCGGGCGAAACGCAGATCGCGGCCAGCAGGCCCGGAAACAGCGTGCCCGCCGCGGTCTTGGCGGCGCGGCGGTGCATTTCCGCCTCTCCCGTCTGCGCATTTGCGGCCAGAAGTCCCAGGACGGTGAACGCCGCCGTCAGCAGAAGACGCGATTTCATTCCGCACTCCCCTTTTTGTTCTTGCGCAGGCGGTCGGCGATGGCCACGCCCGCAAAGACGAATATCAGCACCAGCGGGATCAGCGCCACGGTGCGGAACGAGGCCGCCGCCGCCGCGGTCAGGATGTGACGAAGCTGCTCGCCCTGGGCAGATGCCAGCACTGCTGGATCGCCGCCCGCCGCCGCCAGCCGGGCCTTGTCATAGACCGCGCCCAGCCAGGGCAGCACGACATAGGTAGACGCCGCGCCCGCCGATCCCATCAGCCCGAATACCACCGTGCCGCTGCGCGGATAGCGTTCGGCCACCGTGGCCAGCATGGTCGGCCAGAAATAGCAGACGCCGAAGCCCCAGCCTGTCGCTGCCACCAGCGCGGTGACCGGGCTGTCGGCCGAGCCCAGCGCGAACAGGCCGATCGTCGCCAGCACCGCCGAGAACATCAGAAGGCCCACATTGCCCAGCCGGTGCACCAGCGGTCCGGCGAAATGGCGCATCACGAACATCAGCCCGCTGACATAGGCCAGAAGAAGAATGCCGCGCATGCCCACGATCTGGCTGAGCGCCACATCCACCCACTGGCCCGGCGCGAACTCGGTGGAGGCCGTGAACATCATCAGCACCACCCAGAAGAAGATGGTGGGATTGTGCAGGGTGGCCGCGATCATCTCGCGCGGGGATACCGGCGCGTCTGTGGAGGCGCTGACCGGCGGGAATTGATCACGCACCGCCATCCCCGCAAAGACCAGGGCGAACAGGCCCACCGGCAGGATGGTCCAGCGCCAGTCCATCCCCGCGCCGTCGACGCCCAGCCCCACCAGCGAACCCACCACCAGCCCCGCCGGATACCAGGCATGAAGCGTGGACAGATGCGCCACCCGCTCCTCGGGGTAGAGTGCGCTGGCCAGGGGATTGATGGTGGTCTCCACCAGGCCCCAGCCGATACCCTGGATCACCATGCCCGCCAGCAGCGCGGTGTACACATGGTCGAAGCCGCTCGCCCCCGCCACCATGCCGAAGCCCAGCACCAGGAAGGCCGCCGCCGCCAGGAAGGCACGGCGAAAACCGATCGCCGCCAGCACCGGACTGACCAGGAACAGGGTCAGCGCGAAACTGGCAAAGGCCGCGCCCAGCACCGTGCCCAGCCTCTCGCCGGCGTGCACCGGGTCTATGGGATCGAGGAATTCATGCTGCATGTGCACGGCGGTGACGGCACGCATCGATACGGCGGCGCCCGCGGTGAACAGTGCCAGCAGCGCGACAATGAAGTTGCGTCTGCGCGAACGGCTGGTAATGCCGTCCACCGGCTGGAAATCGGTCATGATTCCTCCCCGCGACCCTGTTCTGTTTGCCGCACTTTACCACAGCCGTGTGGTAGCGATACCGTCAAGCGGGGCCGTCCGACTGGACGGCGCGGGGGGGGAATCATGCCATGAAAAAATCCGCGATCGTGTTGCTGTTGCTGCTGCTCGTTCCGTTGGCGGCGCGACCCGCCGCGGGCGATGTGCTGCCCAACGTCAATCTGGTGTTCCAGCCCTTCCACCAGAACAGCATCTATAAAGTGGGCGAGCGCGCGGGCTGGACCATCCATGCGCTGCTGGGGGCGGGCTACACGAAGTATCGCTACGAGCTGCGCGAGAACAATTTCACGGTCCTGAAGTCCGGCACACTGGACCTGTCGTCCGGCACCGGCACCATCGAGACGGTACTGGATCATCCCGGCATGCTCTATCTGGAGCTGAGCTATGTCGGCGCGCCTGCCCCTGCGACCCCGCCCACCCGGCAGGAACTGGACAAGATGATCGTCGGCGCGGCTGTGGCGCCCGACCAGATCAGAAATCCCGTGCCAAAGCCCCCGGACTTCGACTCATTCTGGGCGAACAAGCTGGCGCTGCTCAAACAGGTGCCCATCAACGCCCGCCTGGTGCCCACGCCGACCGACGAGCCCGGCGTCGATCTCTATACAGTCACTCTCGACAGCCTGAACAGCCATGTGCACGGCTACCTGGCGGTGCCGAAAGGCGGCGGCAGGCATCCCGCGCTGGTTTTCTACCAGTATGCCGGCGTCTATCCGCTGCAGAAAAGCCTGGTCACCGACCGGGCGAAGGAAGGCTGGCTTGCCTTCGACGTGGATTCCCACGACATGGCGCCCGATGAGGCGACCGCCCCGCTGGATTATGCCCGGATCGGCAACACCGACCGCGAGACATCGTATTTCCTGAACATGTATCTGCGCGACACCCGCGCGCTGGACTTCATCCAGAGCCGCGCCGACTGGGACGGCAGGACCACCGTGATCGCGGGCACCTCCATGGGCGGCCAGCAGAGCTTCGCCACCGCGGGGCTCAATCCGGGCCGCGTCACCGCCATGATCGTCAATGTCCCCGCCGGCGCCGACATGAGCGCCGACCTGCACCACAGCCGCCGCGGCTATCCGAACTGGCCCATCGACGATCCCCGGGTGGTTGAGACGGCGCGCTATTTCGATCCGGTCAATTTCGCCCCCGCCATCACCGCCGAAAGCCTGGTGGCGCTGGGCTTCATCGACACGACCTCGCCGCCCTTCGGCGTCTTTTCCGCTTTCAACCAGATCAAGGGTCCCAAGGAGGCGGTGCCCATGCCCGGATCGGACCACAACAACATCACGCCCCAGGCGGAAGGCGCCTTCTTCACGCGCTACCGGGAGGCGCTGGACCAGCTTCGCGCGACCGGCCATTTCACCCCGAATCCGGATTGGGCCACGCCCCGCTAGCCGCCATTCCGGCAGCGCTTTCAGGTGCTTGCACCGGGCTACCACGGCCCCGGCCCTGCCGCTATAAGGTGCGCCGCAATCAGCGGGGCCCGGCATGGCATTCGAAGACGACTTGAAGCGCACACGCATCGTGCCGGTGATCGTGATCCGCAACGCCGCCCATGCGGTGCCGCTGGCGCGTGCGCTGGTGGCGGGCGGCCTCAACATCCTTGAGATCACCCTGCGCACCGAGGGCGCGCTGGATGCCATCAGGGCCATCGCCGCCGAGGTGAAGGACGCGATCGTCGGCGCCGGCACCGTCATCAACGGCGATCTGCTGAACAAGGCCGTCGATGCCGGCGCGCGCTTCATCGTCAGCCCCGGCCTGACCGAAGACGTCGCCAACACCGCGAGAGCCCGGGGCGTTCCGCTGCTGGCGGGCGTGGTCACCGCCTCCGACATCATGCGCGGCCTGGCGCTGGGCCTTTCCAGCTTCAAATTCTTCCCGGCAGAGACCAGCGGCGGCGCGCCCGCCATCAAGGCGCTGGGCGGCCCCTTCCCGCAGGTCCGCTTCTGCCCAACCGGCGGCGTCTCGCCCGGCAACCTTTCCACCTATCTGTCGCTGCCCAATGTGATCTGCGCCGGCGGCTCGTGGATGGTGCCGTCCGATCTTTCCCAGGAAGGCGCCTTCGTCCGCGCCACCGAAATGGCGCGTGCAGCCCACGCCCTGGCACAGGGAATGGCTGTGACATGACCACCGCCATTTCCATCGGCGAATGCATGGTCGAACTGCGCCCGGTCGCCGACGGCCACCTGAAGCGCGGCTTCGCGGGGGATGCATACAACACCGCCATCTATCTCAAGCGCAGCGCGCCCGACATCGACGTCCAATTCCTGACCGCCACCGGCGACGATGGCCTCAGCGACGCCATGATCGCCACCTGGCGCGAGGAAGGCATCGGCGACCGGCTGGTGTTCCGCATCCCCGGCGCGCGCCCCGCCCTCTATCTGATCGAGACCAACAAGAAGGGCGATCGCACATTCCATTACTGGCGTGGCGAGACCCCCGCCAAGCAGTGGCTGCGCCAGCTTCTGGCCGCGGGCGGGGCCGAACTGCTCAACCCCGCCGACCTGATCTATGTCTCGGGCATTTCGCTGGCGATCCTGAACTATGCCGACCGCCAGGCGGCGATCGAGCTGCTGGGCTCGCTGACCACGAAGGTCGCCTTCGATCCCAACATCCGCCCCGCTTTGTGGAAGTCGATGGACGAGGCCCGCCATACCTTCGAAGCGATGGTGAAGCTGGCCGCCATCGTGCTGCCCAGCCGCCAGGATTATCAGCTGCTGTACGGCATCGACGATCCGCAGAAACAGGTGGATTTCACCGCCACGCTGACAAATGCGGAGATCGCACTGACCTGCGACGAAGCCGGCTGCATCATGCGTTATGACGGCAAGACCGTCGCCATGCCGACCCAGGCGGTGGCGGTGGTGGACACGTCCGGCGCGGGCGACAGCTTCAACGGCGCCTATCTGGCCGCCCGGCTGAAAGGTGCCGCGCCGCCCGATGCCGCGCGCGCCGGCCTTGCCCTGGCGGCGAAAGTCGTCGCCCTGCCCGGCGCCATCATCCCGCGCGATTGATAAATGTCCTCTCCCTCAAGGGGAGAGGAAACCGAACATCACGAAAGCCGACGGGCCCGACACGCCGTTCACTTCAGCGTATACCGCACCACCCGCATCTGCTCGACCTGGGCACTGTAGACATGGCCCTTGCCGTCGGACCACACGCCCTCGCCGCCGCTGGTGGTGCCCGCCTCGGAATTCAGGTCGTCGTCGGGAATGAAATCCGTCACCACGCCGTCCTTCAGGCTGCCGATGCGAATGCCGCGCCGCCAGCCCGGATGGTGGCCATAGCCGGCTGCGTCGCGCGATTCTGAATCCGTCGCGTAAAGCGTATCGTTCCCGTCGATGAAGATGCCGCTGTCGCGGCTGAACTGGTGCATCTGGCCCAGGAACTTGCCGTCCTGGGTGAATATCTGGATGCGATTGTTGGCGCGGTCGGCGACATAAAGCCGGCCCTGGCTGTCCAGCGCCATGCTATGCGGCACCTCGAACTGGCCTGGACCGCCGCCATGCCCGCCCCATTCCATCAGGTATTTGCCGTTCTTGTCGAACTTGACGATGCGGGCATTGCCCTTGCCCGGGGTATGGCCGTCGCCGACAAAGATGCTGCCGTCCGGCGCCACCAGCACCGAACTCGGTTCGTGAAAAGTGTCATGTCCGCTGCCGGAAACGCCGGGTTTGCCCAGGGTCATCAGGATGCGCCCGTCGGGCGAGAATTTGCGCACCAGATCACCCAGTTTCCGCCCGGCATCGACATGGCCGTCGGTGATCCACAGATTGTCCTCTGCATCGATATAAAAGCCGTGCGGGAACAGCAGCGTCCCCGCCCCGAACGCCTTGATGAAATTGCCCTTCGCGTCGAACTGCATGATCATGGCCAGCGGGCTGCCGTTGCAGTCATTGGCGCCGCAGCGGTCCACGACCCAGATGTTTCCCTTGGAGTCGCCGCGCACCGCGCTGGAAGAGCCCATCTTTCGGCCTGGCGGCAGCTTGAAGAAATCCATGTCGGCGACATAGCGCATGCTGGGGGTGTTGTAGGGCGCCCCCGACCGGTCGGGCGGCACATCAAAGGCCGCAAAAGCCGAAACAGAGACAAGCAGCAGGGCAGGCAGCAACAGGCCGGAACGCTTCATGGTGTTTCCCCTTCTTTTGCCGCCACGCTAGCACAGGTCGTGCGCGCGCCGCCTTTCCAACACGCGTGAAAATTTCTTTGTCCCGCCCGGCCAGGGACTTGGGGTGGCCCGGGCCGCTGCGCCAACCCACCTCCCACCCGCACCGGGCGATAATGGGTTGCTGAAAACGAAGGGAGGGGGACCCCTCCCTCATGGAGGTTCAATTGGGCAAACGGACAGGCCGCCCGCGCGGCGCGCCAATGGGAAATCGCAACCGCTGGGTTCACGGCCGTTACAGCGCCGCCGCCCGCGCCCGGCACCAATTTGTGCGCGCGCAGGTTCGTGCGCTGATTGCCCGGATCCACCGTGAGATCGCCCTGGCACTGGCCGAACACGGCCTGAAGCCGGACCGGGCCTTGGCAAGAAAAATGTCTTCCACGGCAAAGAAGTACAAAATTTTTCCATCGGGCGGCATTGCAGTTGCGAGCTACTCTCAACAATGTCGGTTTCCGGCGGCCGCAATACGAAAGGACTTGCATCACCCCGCCCCCCGGCCGCAAATGGTGCTATTGCCGGAAGCCGTTGATCGGGTTCCGTTTTTCCCGGGAAGGAAATACAATGCGTATCAACCCGAAAAAGTGCGTCGCCTGCGGCAACTGCACTTATGTCTGCCCGATGGGCGCAATCTACATCGATCCGCTGCTGCAGCGGGCCACCATCAACCGCGACGAATGCGTGGAATGCTACGCCTGCTACAACGGCCTTTCGAAGGAAGTGCTGCCGCCGGCCACCGTGCGCTTCGTACGCCGCACCCTGGCCAACTTCCGCGTCCGCTTCGAGCCGGAGCCCGATGTGTGCCCTACAACCGCCTTCGAGCCCGACCAGCTGGAATGGCCGCGCGTGGTGCGCCGCGCCTTCTCCGATCCGCGCGTGCCCCATGAATCGACCGGCGTGTCCGGCCGCGGCACCGAGGAAGTGAAGACCAACGACGTCACCGACCGCGTCGGCATCGGCGAAGTCGGCTTCACCATCGAGCTGGGGCGGCCCGGCATCGGCGCGCGCTTCCGCGACTTCCAGGAAATGAGCCGCGCGCTGGCCGCCGTCGGCGTTTCGTTCGAGAAGAACAACCCCATCACCACCCTGATGACCGACGTCACCACCGGCGACATCCGCGCCGACATCCTGAACGAAAAGGTGATGAGCGCCATTATCGAGATCAAGGTGCCGGTCGAGCGCTGCGAGGAGATCGTCCGCATCATCTGGGAAGTGGAAAAGCGCATCCCCACCCAGGTTGTGATCGGCGTGGGCGTGCGTTGCGACGCGGAAGGCGAGGAGAACATCGTCCTGCCGATCCTCAAGAAGCTGGGCTACGACCCGCAGCGCGCCAAGACCAATATCGGCCTGGGCCGCAAGGTGATCCGCGATCTGACCAACGCCGCCCCCGTCGAGGCGCCCAAGGAACTGGTGAACGCATGACCAATACCCTGCACCGCTATGGCAAGGCCGAGAGCTTTGTCGACGACTACATCGTCTTTTCGCTGCCGGCCAAGAGCAAGGCAGCCGGCCAGACCGGCGACGCGCTGGCCGCGCAGAAGCGCTTCATGACCATCGCCGCCCAGTACCATCCCGTCAGCCTGGGCGACGCCCTGCACGGCGGCGCCCTGCGTCCGACCAAGAGCAAGAGCATCTTTGGCCACTGGGGTAAGCGCAACCGTCCGAACCTGAAGAAGGTGCTGGACGGCATGAGCAAGGCCGGCACCATGGCCGCGGTGTTCGACAACCGCGCCAATGCCGAAGCCTTCGTCAAGCGCATCAGGGAGGAGGATCTGGGCATCTCGGTCAACATCTCCTCCTCGATCGAGAACGCCAAGAACGCCTGCAAGGTGGCGGGCATCCCGCGCCACTCCATCGCCTATTCGCTGGGCTTCGAGCATGTCGGCGACAACACGCCCGGCAAGCAGGCCATCATGCTCTCGACCATGTGCGGCCATGGCATGGTGTCGATCAACCTGGCGCAGAAGATGATGAGCTTCGTGCGCGAGAACCGCCGCTCGCCGCGCGAGGCGGCCGAGGCGATGTCGCGCTTCTGCTCCTGCGGCATCTTCAACACCACGCGCGCCAAGCGCATCCTGGAAGATGTGCGCATCGGCGTTAAATAAGCCCGCGAATGCTTCTGAAATGGACACGCCCGGCCAAAGCCGGGCGTGTTTTTTTATCGGCGTCGGTCCAGGCCGGCGAATTCCTCGTCGCTCAACGCAATGGCAGAGGCGGCGACATTTTCCTCCAGATGCGCGAGGCTGGAGGTGCCGGGAATGGGCAGCATCACCGGCGAACGCTTCAGCAGCCAGGCCAGCGCCACCTGCCCTGCCGTGGCGCCCTTGGCCCTGGCCAGCCGGTCCAGCGCCCCGCCCGCGCGCGCCAGGCTACCGTCGCCCAGGGGGTAATAGGGAATGAAGCCGATACCATTGGCGGCGCAGTAATCGACCACATCGTCGCTGCCCCGGTCGGCCAGGTTGTAGGCATTCTGCACCGTGGCGACGGGGAAGACCTTCGACGCCGCCTTTATCTCCTCAACCGACACTTCCGAGAGCCCCGCATGGCGGATCACACCTTGGTCCAGCAACTGCCGGATCGCCGCGAACTGTTCGTCGCGCGGCACGCGGCTGTCGATGCGATGCAACTGCCACAGGCCGATCCGTTCGACTCCCAGCTTTTCGCGACTCCTGTGCGCGGCATCGATCAGATGTTCGGGCCGGCAATTGATCCGCCACATGTGCGGGCCGCTGCGCACGAAGCCCGCCTTGGTGGCGACCAGTATCCCCTCATAGGGATGCAGCGCCTCGCGGATCAGCCTTTCGGAGACGTCCGGCCCGTAGGAATCGGCGGTATCGATGAAATCCACCCCCAGTTCCGGCAGCCGTCGAAGAACCCTCAGCGCCTCCGCCTTGTCCCGCGGCGGTCCCCAAACGCCATTCCCGGTGATCTGCATGGCACCATAGCCCATGCGGTGGACAGCGATCTCGTTACCGATCGCGAAGATGCCGGAGCGGTCTGCTGAAACGGTCATCACCAATTTCCTCTGCATTGAGACCCTGGTCGGCGGCTGCCGCCTGGCGGATCCGCCAGCTGCGCGGCGTGTGGCCGCTGATCTCGGTACCGGCCTCGTGCGAAAACCGCCGATTCCAGATGGTGGCGATGAGCGAGATCGCCGCGACGGTCCAGAAGGCCGCGGTAAAGTCGATCAGCATCGGACGGCTGTGCCCCTGAATTGCCATTGCGCCCTCCAGCGCGGCGGCACCGGCGCAAATGCCCATCGACAGCATCAATTGCTGGAAGGTGGTGTAGAAGCTTGTGGCCGTGCCCATGCGTTCGGGCTCGATCTCGTCATAGGCAATGGTATTGTAGCCGGTGAACTGGATCGACATGAAAAAACCGCTCAGCGCCATCACCGCGAAGATCACAATGAGAGGCCAGTCGGGCCGGAACATCCCGCAGATCGCGTAGCCGGCGCTGGCGAAAAAACCGTTGACCATCAGGGTATCGCGAAAGCCGAAGCGGCGCAGGACGGCCGGCGCCAGCGGCTTAGCGGCAATGGAGCCCAGCGCCGTCGCCATGGTCATCAGGCCAGACTGAACCGCGGTGAAGCCGAAGCCCAGCTGCATCATCAGCGGCAGCAGGAAGGGCTGCGCGCCCTGAGTGATGCGGGTTATGGCACCGGCAATCACCGACACCCCATAGGTGGGGATCTTCATAAGCGAAATATCCAGGATCGGATCGGTGACGCGCCTTGCGTGAGCGATATAACCAAGGCCCGCCAAGCCGCCGATCGCCAGAAGGACCAGCGATGTCTTCAGTTCGCCATCATGGCTGGCCAGTTCGAACCCGAACAACAGCAGGCCAAGCGACAGCGCCGACAACACAATGCCGGGCAGGTCAAACCCTTTGGGCCCTTCGCTCCGGCTATCGGCGATAAAGCGGTTGATCAGGACCACCCCCAATATCCCGATCGGCACATTGATATAGAAAATCCAGCGCCAGTTGAGATAGGTAACAATGAAGCCGCCCAGCGGCGGGCCAAGAATAGGGCCAACCACCGCTGGGATCAGGACCCAGGACATTGCCTGGATCAGGTCGCGCTTCCCAACGCTGCGCATCAGTACCAGGCGCCCGACGGGTAGCATCAGGGCTCCGCCGATCCCCTGGAAGAAGCGTGCGGCGACCAGAAAGGGCACGCTTGGCGCCTGTCCGCACAGGATCGACCCCAGAGTGAAGGCGATGACGGCACTGCGGAACACCGTGCGCGCGCCGAATCGATCTGCGATACGCCCGGAGACGGGAATGAAAATCGCCAGGCTGATCAGGTAAGAGGTCAGGGCGATTGACAGGCTGGGCGCGGCCACGCCCAACTCCCGCGCCATACTGGGCAATGCCGTAGCCAGCACCGTGCCGTCCAGCTGCTCCATAAACATGGCCGCGCCGACGATCAGGGCAATGGTCCGGAAATGCGGACGAGGAGCGCCGGGCTGGGACATCG